>Ga0164315_10003842_pt1 | contig 11677 bp, 8 predicted proteins | sample GuaBasSedimGuay6_FD_113737 | JGI IMG/M metagenome (GOLD analysis project Ga0164315, IMG submission 113737) | Subseafloor sediment microbial communities from Guaymas Basin, Gulf of California, Mexico - Guay6, Core 4569-2, 0-3 cm | ecosystem: Environmental > Aquatic > Marine > Hydrothermal vents >... | reverse complement strand
TGCAGGTTTTAATGTGGGTATGGCAGGTAATATTGGAGAAAGTTTTGCTCTTCAGGTTGCCAAACACAACTTCGATTATTATGTGCTTGAAATAAGCAGTTTTCAGTTGGATAGCATGTATGAATTCAAGGCAGACATCGCAATACTGCTTAATATCACTCCCGATCATCTTGACCGCTACAATTACAAATTTGAAAACTATGCAAGGTCTAAATTCAGAATAATTCAAAATCAAACACAAAGTGATGCATTTATTTACTGCGCCGATGACAAAACAATCGTGCAGATGATGCAGCAAAAAAATATTAAAGCAAGGTGCTTTCCAATAAGTCTGAATGATGAAGACTATGAAGAAGGAGCCTGCTTAAAAAGAAATGAAATAATAATTAAAAGCAATAAAAACCATTTTAGTATGACATTGGAACAATTAGCACTTCAGGGACGACATAACACCTACAACTCTATGGCAGCAGGTGTTGCAGCAAAACTTCTTGACATCAGGAATGAAACTGTAAAACAGAGTTTATCTGATTTTCAGAATATCTCACATCGTTTGGAATATGTTTCCAGCGTTCATGGGATTACCTTCATCAACGATTCAAAAGCTACAAATGTGAATTCATCCTGGTATGCTCTTGAGCATTATCAAAAAAAAATTATTTGGATAGCAGGTGGCGTTGATAAGGGTAATGATTACAGTTCACTGCATCAATTGGTAAAACAAAAAGTGAAGGCCATAGTTTGTTTAGGACTTGACAATTCAAAAATTCATGAAGAGTTTGCAGATTATTGTGATATTATTATTGATACCGAGTCAGCCCAAGAGGCGGTCGTAAATGCGTATCATTTAGCTAAAAAAGGAGAAATAGTTCTTCTTTCACCCTCCTGTGCAAGCTTCGATCTTTTTGAAAGTTACGAGGACAGAGGAGAACAATTTAAAGAGGCAGTTAAGGCTTTGTAGTTTAGGTAACAATGGGGAGTATCTTAAGAAATATAAAAGGGGATAGAGTAATATGGACTGTTGTGTTCCTGCTTACCATTATTTCATTCCTGGCCGTTTACAGTTCCACCGGAACTCTGGCTTGGAAATTTAAGGGTGGCAACACTGAGTATTACATGCTTAAACATGCTGTAATACTTTTCTTTGGTTTATTGCTTATGTATTTTGCTCACATGGTAAAATACACATATTACTCCCGTATTTTTCAAATTACTCTTTACATTGCTGTTCCTTTATTACTAGTTACATTACTTTTCGGACTTAATATTAATGAGGCAAAACGAGTACTTCAATTACCATTTAACCTTACCTTTCAAACATCCGACCTTGCTAAGATTACCCTGATAATCTACCTGGCTCGCATGCTCACAAAAAAACAGGAAAATATCAAGAGTTTTAAAGAAGCCTTTGTTCCATTGTTAGTTCCTGTGTTAATTGTCTGTGGTTTAATTTTTCCTGCTAATTTTTCAACAGCAGCAATTTTGTTTACGACTAGCATGGTACTTATTTTTATTGGAAGGGTTAAACTGATCTATTTCTTTGGAATGATTGGTATTGGAGTAGTAGCAATGGCCATGGCGTTAGCCATATTATATTTTATGCCCATTGAAAAACAGGGGAGATTTGAAACCTGGAAGAGTAGAATTACAACCTTCGTTGATGGTGGAGAATCTGCCAATAATTATCAGGTAGAACAAGCAAAAATTGCCATTGCAAGCGGTTACCCATTGGGTAAAGGTCCTGGAAATAGTACACAACGAAACTTCCTTCCTCATCCATATTCCGATTTCATATTTGCAATTATTGTTGAGGAATACGGCTTTGCCGGAGGTTTTGTAATTATCATGCTCTACCTCATATTGTTCTACAGGGCAGTACGTATTGTGACTAAGGCTCCCGGAACTTTTGGCTCATTCCTAACAATAGGAGTAGGCTTTAGTTTAGTTTTTCAAGCTATGATAAATATGGGTGTTGCAGTAAATATTTTGCCTGTAACCGGGCAGCCTCTCCCACTTGTGAGTATGGGAGGAACATCTATTTGGTTTACTAGTCTGGCAATTGGCATTATCCTCAGTGTTAGTAGGGATATTGAATCTGGAAATGAACTTGAATCGGTAATTATTGAAGAAGATGAATAAGGGTAAAATAAAAATATTGATGAGTGGTGGTGGAACCGGAGGACATATATTTCCGGCCATAGCCATTGCTGATGCCCTTAAGAAAAAATTGAAAGATGTAGAAATACTTTTTGTCGGTGCTAAAGGCAGAATGGAAATGGAAAAAGTGCCACAGTCAGGATATGAAATCAAAGGTCTCTGGATTAGTGGTTTTCAGCGTAAGCTGGATAAAAGGAATTTAATGTTCCCATTTAAATTGATTAGCAGTCTGATGGGAGCCTCCAAAATAGTCAAGTCATTTAGGCCTGACATTGCCATTGGTACGGGAGGATATGCTTCAGGACCCTTGCTTTACATGGCATCAAGAAAAAATGTGCCTACTTTAATTCTTGAGCAAAACTCATATCCTGGGATAACCAACAAACTACTTGGCAAAACTGTCGACAAGGTTTGTGTGGCATACCCTGGAATGGAAAAGTATTTTGCTAAAGAGAAAATTACGATAACTGGTAGTCCCATACGAGAATTAATAACAAACAATAAGATTGAAAAAAGTGAAGCTTGTAAATTTTTCGGCTTAGATGAAACTAAACAAGTATTGCTTATTATTGGAGGAAGCCAGGGAGCATTGGGAATTAACAGGGCTGTTACTGCAAATCTGAAAATGATCTGCTCATTGGGTTTACAAATACTTTGGCAAACTGGTCAATCCTCCATAGCAGATGCGACAAAATCGGTTGAGGAAAACAACCTTGGAAAAAGTGTTGTAGTAAAAGAATTTATCAGTCGTATGGACATGGCCTATTCGGCTTCCAACATAGTAATTTCAAGAGCTGGTGCCATCGCGCTTGCCGAGATTGTTGCTCTTGAAAAGCCTGCTATTTTTATTCCGCTGCCTTCAGCAGCAGAAGATCATCAAACAAAAAATGCAATGACACTTGTTGATGGGGAAGCAGCAATTTTGGTAAAAGAACAAAATGCCATTGACGAACTTGCTGAGGTGGTGAATCAGTTGGTGTCGGATACCGATAAACAGAAACAAATAATAAAGAACATAAAAGGATTTAAAACTCCTGGGGCAACAGATAGTATTGTAGATGAGGCTCTAAAACTTATTGAGGTAAAATGAATATTGAGAAGTTTAAAATAATGTATTTCCTTGGAATTGGAGGCATCGGTATGAGTGCCCTGGCAAGGTATTGCCAGTCGATAGGCATAGAAATACATGGCTACGATCTGAGGCCTTCTAAACTTACTTCTCAGTTAATTTCTGAGGGAATGAAAATACATTTCAATGAAGATGTATCTCAAATTCCCAAAAATACGGACCTTGTTGTTCTTACGCCTGCAATTCCTAAAAACAATGTTGAGTTAAAATATGTTGAGGCAAATAATTATGAGATAGTAAAGCGTTCTCAACTGCTTGGGATATTATCAAAAATTAATTTCACAATAGCTGTTGCCGGTACCCATGGTAAAACGTCCATTGGATCTATGATTTCGCATTTGCTTTTTAGTTCAGGGAAAAATGTCACAGCCCTCATTGGAGGACTAATGAGTAATTATGATTCCAATGCAATTATCGGTAAATCAACTGATTACCTGGTGCTGGAAGCAGATGAGTTTGACCGTTCTTTTCTATGGCTGGAACCAGATATTTCAGTCATCTCTTCAATGGATGATGACCATTTGGATGTTTACAATGAAAGCTCGCAACTAACGCATGCATTTATTGAGTTTGCAAAAAAAACAAATAGGAAGGGTCTTCTTGTTTATCAGCAAGAGTTAAATAATTTGGATGAAATTGACATTAAAAAAACAACTTACGGACTAGATGATACTGCCGATTTAAGGGCTGAAAATATTAAAGTTATTGATGGATGCTTTGTCTTTGATTTGATTTTTCAGAGCATAAAAATTCACAAAATAAAAATGCAGGTTCCAGGTCGACACTATGTTGAAAATGCTCTTGCCGCTGCTGCTGTAGGCATAGAACTAGGGTTAAATGAGGCAGAAATTAAAACAGGACTTGAGACATTTAAAGGTGTTGAAAGAAGATTTGAATACAGGCTAAAGTCAAATAACAGAGTTTTTATTGATGATTATGCACATCACCCCAAGGAGATAAGTTCGACTTTAAATGCAGTTAAGGAATTGTATCCTGACAAGGAAATAACAGCTGTTTTCCAGCCTCACCTATTTTCACGTACACGAGATTTTGCAGAAGGTTTTGCCAAGTCACTTGAGATTGCTGATGAGATTATCTTGTTGGACATTTATCCAGCAAGGGAACTTCCTATTAAAGGTGTTACAAGCAAAATAATACTTAATAAAATACAGAATGAAAACAAATCGATTTTATCGAATGAAGAATTAATAACTAAGATTACAAATAATAAACCTGAAGTCTTGATCACTCTAGGGGCTGGTGACATAGGATTATTAGTTGAGGATTTGCAACAAATAATGAAGGATAATGATTAGGACCTTACAAATATCGTTTTTAATAATTTATGCTCTGGGGATTGCCGGCCTCATGAGTTTTATTATTATTAAAAATGGTGATAATCTTGTTCCTTCAACTGACATAAATATTTTTAGGGAGACTAAAAATGGCTTTTTGGATAAGGATGAGATTATGAAAGAAATGAACAACTTTCAGAATCTTGATTCAATAGAGGTTAAGCAATTGAAAATTGGAAAACTTGAAAAGGAAGTATTGAAAGGACCTTATGTTCAGAGTGTTGATGCTTTCACAAATATTGATGGTAAACTCATTGTAAATGTAAGCGAAAAAATTCCGGTTGTTCGTATTTTCAATAAAAAGTCAACTGGATATTACCTTACTGAAGATGGTGATATTTTACCATTGAGCGATAATTATTCGGCAAGAGTATTTGTGGTAAACGGTTACATTAATATTCCACTTAATGAGGGTTTTAATAATGTAAGCGACACCGTTTATCAGAAAACATCTTTAGAAGGAATACTTAAGTTATGCAATACTTTAAGGAATAATGAATTTTTAAAATCACAAATCAATCAAATATATTTAAACAGCAAATTGGAGTTTGAACTGATAGCAGAGTTTGGTAATCACACAATAATAGTTGGTGATTTAAATAATCTTGATAAAAAACTCCAAAAACTTGAAGCCTTTTATAAACAGGCTCTGCTGGAAGAAGGTATCGACAAGTACAAAACTATCAATCTAAAGTTTGATGGTCAACTTGTTTGTACGAAAAAATAATATGAAATAAAATTGAAAAGACATGGAATCAGAAATTATTGTAGGTCTCGACATTGGAACAACTAAAATTGCATGCATAGTTGGACGAAAAAATGAATTCGACAAAATAGAAATACTTGGTAATGGCAAAACAGAATCGATAGGAGTGAAGCGAGGTGTAGTTGCAAACATTGAGCATACTGTAAAGTCTATTCGCACTGCAGTGGAAATGGCTGAAGCCAAGTCGGGTGTTGATATTAAATATGTTAATGTTGGAATAGCAGGTCAGCATATTAAAAGCCATCAGCACAGGGGAACAATTATTCGAGAAGATCCCGACAAAGAGATAAGTTTGGTGGAGGTGGAACAGCTTACTCAAAAGATGTACAAACTTGGTATGGCACCAGGTGAAGAAATAATTGATGTTATTGCTCAGGATTACATAATTGATAATGAGGCTGATATTAGAGAGCCTGTTGGTATGCTTGGCAATACTCTTGAAGCAAACTTTCATATTATCATCGGACAAACTGCTGCTGCTAAAAATATTTACAAATGTATCCGTAAGGCAAATCTGGAGATGGTCGACCTAATACTTGAGCCAATTGCTTCTGCTGATGCTGTCCTTAGCGAAGAAGAAAAGGAAGCTGGAGTTGTACTTGTTGATATTGGTGGCGGAACAACAGATATTGCCATTTTTCATGATAATGTAATTCGTCATACTGCCGTAATCCCGTTTGGTGGCGATGTTGTAACAGAAGATGTGAAGGAAGGCTGTACAATTATTAAGAAGCATGCCGAAGAGTTAAAAGTAAAGTTTGGTTCTGCACTTGCCAATGAGAATAGAGATGACGAAGTAGTTGCAATTCCAGGACTGAGGGGAAGACCACCAAAGGAAATTACCCTGAAGAATCTTGCTAATATTATTCAGGCTCGCATGGAAGAAATTGTACAATATATTTCATTTGAAATTAACAATTCCGGATTTGAGAAGAAACTTATTGCAGGAATAGTTCTCACCGGAGGTGGAGCACAACTGAAGCATATTGATCAGCTTACTGAGTTTATTACTGGTATGGACACCAGGGTTGGTTACCCCAACGAGCATCTGGCAAACGATGTTTCCGATGAAATGGCTAGTCCAATGTATTCAACTGGTATTGGACTCGTAATAGAAGGTATCAAACGATTTGACTCAGAATTGAGGTATGATTTATCCAATAAATTTGAGACTAATTTGGAGACTGAAACTGAAAAAGAACCTACAAAAAAGAAGAAAAAATCAAAAGATAAGATAAAGAGAGATAGTGAGGGAAGAGGTAGGTTTATTGACATTATTAAGCAATGGTTTGATGATGATTCTGTTCAATAACAATTAACTTTCTTTTGTTAAGAAAAATTAAAAAACTTTCTAAATACCTAATTTTTAAACAATAATTTTAATCAAACTATAATTATGCCGGAAATGATAACTTTTCAACCTAAGCAAGCATCTTCGATAATCAAGGTTATTGGTATTGGTGGCGGTGGCTCCAACGCCGTAAACCATATGTTCAAGCAAGGTATCAAAGGCGTTGACTTTGTTGTTTGTAATACCGATGTTCAGGCACTTCAGGATAGCCCCGTTCCTGTAAAAATTGAAATTGGAAGCAATGGTGGTCTTGGTGCTGGTTCAAAACCTGAAGTTGGTCGTAATGCTGCCATTGAGTCAATAGATAAAATTAAGGAAGTCCTTTCTGAAAATACTCAGATGCTTTTTGTTACGGCAGGAATGGGTGGAGGAACAGGAACTGGTGCCGCTCCGATAATCGCTGAGTTGTCCAAGGAAATGGACATACTTACTGTAGGTATTGTTACTCTGCCATTTCAATGGGAAGGCCGTCGTAGATCACTACAAGCCCTTGAGGGTGTTGAGGAAATGAAAAAACATGTTGATACTTTATTGGTAATTAATAACGATAAATTGCGTCTTCAATATGGAAATCTTTCTGTTAAAGAAGCATTTGCAAAAGCCGATAATGTTTTAACAATTGCTGCAAAGGGAATCGCAGAAATAATCACTGCAACAGGTAAAGTAAATACAGACTTTGAGGATGTTAAAACTGTTATTAAGGATTCTGGAAAGGCCATTATGGGACAGGCGGTTGCTGAAGGTGAGGATAGGGCACTTAGAGCAATTGAGGAGGCTATGAGTTCACCTCTACTTAACGATAATGACATTGAAGGTGCTACTAATATACTTCTGCATATTGTTTCTGGATCTGATGATATCACCATGGATGAAATCTCTGAAATAACAGAGTTTGTTCAGTCAGAAAGCGGCCATGAAGCTGATGTTATCTGGGGGCTTGGTGAAGATGAATCTTTGGGAAGTAATATTGGAATAACAGTAATAGCAACAGGCTTTGATTTACCAAAAAAGAATGTTGGAGAGATAAGTAGAACGACTCATGATCTTTACAATAAGCCTGAAAAACAAGTAAAAACACCAACTACTAGCCCAGAGCCCTCAATGGAAGTAGTAACTGAAAAACATGAATACCCGGAAGTTGAAAAAGAGTTTATTGCTAAAAAGGAAGAAGAGTTATCGGGAATTCAACTTATTAATAAAACTATTACTGAGCATGAAGTAGAAGAAAAGCCAGAACCAGTAGTTGAATCACCTAAAGTAGTTCACAAATTGGTGAGCGATGAAGTTGTGGAGGCTAAGCCAGAGAAGTCAACAGAAAGTAGCACCTTTACATTAATTAAACGATCCATAAGAACTGAAGGCATAATTCCAATTGAAAATAAAGTAGTAGAAAATAGGACTCAGGAAGAAGTTGTAGAAAAGGAGGATGATAGTATTAAAAAGAATGCTGAGGAAAGGGTAAGTAAACTTAAGAGTATGAGCATGAGTTTTAGAAACCCAGGTAGAATGAATGAATTGGAAAACCAACCAGCCTACTTGAGGAAAAATATAGAATTAACCGAGCCTGAACTATCATCTGAGTCTGTTGTTTCACGACACACACTAGGAGAAGACAGCAAGAGTAATACAGTTATTAAATCTGATAATTCATTTCTTCATGATAATGTAGATTAACATGACAACATAATAATTACTCTATTAGCCCTTGTTGCCATTGTGCAACAAGGGTTTTTTTGTAAATTTGAGGGAATTATCAAACTCATCCTATGAAAAAGTCAGCACTTCTACTTTCTCTCGTTCTTCTTACTTCACTTATAAACGCCCAAGGTTATTTTGAGTGGTCGCAACAGGAAATAATTACTGATACGAATTCAGTTTATTCTAATCCATTTGTTATTCCCTATGCATACACTTCCTGGATGTTTTATGAGAAGCAAGAAACAAAATCCTCAATTCTTCGAATGGATTTAAACAATACAGCAGATATTAAAATTTTGCTTTCATCCGAATCGATTAATTATTCAAAACCTTATTTCAAGAATAGTTGGAACCCAAGTTACAAAGGATTTCTTTTCTATTTATCTGACGAAGAAGGTGCTGATAATCTTTATGCTGCTAAGTATTATGAAAATGATAGTGTTGGTGAGGCTTTTAAAATAATTCAAAATCCAGAAAATAGCAACGTTAGCGATTATTCAATTTATACCGAGGGTTATCTTGGATACACTATTGATAGTAATGTTTATGCCGCTGAATTAAAGTTTTACTATGATTCGGTTTACGCAGAAAATGATACTTTACTTGATAATTCATCCTTTAACATAATAGTAGGAAACAGAACTGCCTATTGGCAAAAAATTGAAAGTGATTCATCACACATACTTTTTTCCAGTTACTTATTCAATGCTGATAGCGCACGCTTTTACTGGACAAGTCCGGTTTATGTTGATTCAACAGGCGATTCCAGATGGTTGACATTTAGCACATCGGTGGAGAATTGGGGTGGTGACGAATTTTGCTGGACGAAAGATGACAAGGTTATTGGAGTAAATGGAAATTATCAATACAACGATACTAATTCAATTAGTGCTTTTTCGCAAACGGATGTCAGGCATTTAAGCATGGTAAATTGGTTTATTTTAGTTAAATACCCATATGAAGAACCCCATTATTTATGTTTTACCACCGGATTAGAAGATAGTTCTGAAATATTTAGTTCACATGGTGAGATGGGATGGGAAGAAGGAGTCTTTATTTCAAATAATGATTATCCCGACGATAATCCAAAAGTTTATTTTGGTGAAGGTGTGGATTATGCTTCCTATTATGTTTATTGTATCTGGCAATCTCATATCAATGGAAAAATAGCCTTATCCATGGCAAAAAGTAAAGCCTTTATTGGCAGTGCTATTGATGAAAATTATGTGATTGATAATTATCTAAAAGTGTCACCTAACCCTTTCACTGAGAATCTTAATGTTAGATTTAATACCTACGGCCAAAAGGCTGTGATTAAAATTTTTGATGTCCATGGACGAGAGATTAGCAGTTTTGAAAATATAAATTCGAGTAATGATTGGCAAAGTGTTGTATGGAAGCCTGCGTCTAAAATATCAAAAGGTGTTTATGTTGTGACCTTAAGTTTTGATGGTGAAACTTATGTAAGAAAACTTGTAAAACAATAAAATCCAGAACAATGAAGAAACTACTCTTTAGCCTGTACTTAGTATTAATTGTCTCCATTGTAGCATCACAGGAATACTGTGAATGGACAGAACCAGAAATTATAACTGATACTAATTCATTTTACGCAAATCCAATTGTATCTGTTTACAATAGCACTTCATGGATGTTTTATGAGAAGCAGGAAGAAGTTAGTTCAATTTTTAAGATGGATTTAAATGATCTTTCAGATAATGTAGAATTGCTTTCATCGGAATTAATAAACTACAAACAACCGCATTTTGAACTAAGTAATACTTCCGGTTTTTTAGGACATTTATTTTATTTAAGTGATGAAGAAGGTGCTGATAATCTTTATGTTGTTAAATTATTTGATGACAATAGTTTGAGTTCACCAACTAAAATAATTCAGAATAGTGAGAATCATGACATTATGGATTACAGTTTACATTGGGATGGAATTATTGGCTACACAATAGATAGTGTTATTTATGGGGCCAACCTTTTCATTAGTTCCGATACCGTTTACACAGGAAATGAGTCAGCATTAGATTCTTCAAGTTTTAATGCACAGGTAAATTTCAGAACTGTTTATTGGCAAAAAATGGAATTAGATTCATCTCATATTTTCAATACAAGATATACTTACAATTCGGATAGTGGTTTTTACTATTGGCCCAGCCCAACTTGTATCGATTCAATCGATAATAGCAATTGGTTGATATCGAGCAGAATGCCTGTAGATTGGGGTGGTGTTATGGCTTTCTGTTGGGAAAAGCATGATACTGTTTTTGTGCTAAGCGATTGGAATAATGATCTTTTTTTCTTGAGAACAGATCTTAAACCTAATACAAGACAGATTTCAATGATAAATTGGATGATAGGTGTTAAAACTGATTTTTGGGATTATTATTATTTATGTTTTACTACTGGCCTTGGAGATGATTCGGAAATCTATTGTAATTCTGAGTATTGTGGTCCTGAAGGTGAATATCTTTCTAACAACAATTATCCTGATGATAACCCGGAAGTTTTTTTTGGTGAGTTTAAATCAAGTGGTGGAGGTGGTTCTCGATATTATGTTTACTGCATATGGCAGTCGCATATTGATGGACACATAGCATTGTCAATGTCAAAAAGTGTGGCCGATTTTACTTCTTCTGTTGATGAAAATTTAGAGGTAGATAATTATCTAAAAGTGTCACCTAACCCTTTCACCGAGAATCTTAATGTTAGTTTTAACGCTCATGGTCAAGATGCTGAGATAAAGATTATTGATGCACAGGGACGAATTGTTGCTAATATTGAGAACATAAACTTATCCAATGACTGGCAAAATATAACATGGCAGCCACCTTCTAAGATTTCCCAGGGTATTTATGTTGTGACATTGAAAGTTGGCAATATCACTTATTCCAGAAAGATTGTAAGGCAATAATGGATAGTTAAAATCCAGATTTTTTTGCTAACTATTCTCAATTTCTTTAATCTTAGATGATTAAGGGTAAGCACATCAAAAAATATACAAATCTATTTTTTTGAGAATCTCTGTGTAAAACATTGTGATCCTTTGTGTTACCGTTATTGCACAAAGTGACACAAAGAAGAGTCAAAGTTTCACAAAGGAAAAAGGCCAAGCCAATAAAACTAGTAAATTGTAAATTAAACTTTAGATGCGTTTGCCTTAGATGAATAAAATAATCCCCCTCTTTTCTTACTTTTGCCAAAAATGAAAT
>Ga0164315_10003838_pt1 | contig 11685 bp, 9 predicted proteins | sample GuaBasSedimGuay6_FD_113737 | JGI IMG/M metagenome (GOLD analysis project Ga0164315, IMG submission 113737) | Subseafloor sediment microbial communities from Guaymas Basin, Gulf of California, Mexico - Guay6, Core 4569-2, 0-3 cm | ecosystem: Environmental > Aquatic > Marine > Hydrothermal vents >... | reverse complement strand
TTATATCTTTGTAACCAACGATCAATTTCATTAATTATACTTGATTTCTTCTGAAGAATTCCAGTACCATTACAGAAATGACAAAGCTCATGCGTGGATTCCAAAATATTTTCACGTATTCTTTCACGAGTAATCTGCATTAATCCAAAATCTGTCATTGGAAGCATCGCAATTTTTGCACGATCCCGTTTGAATTCCTTCTTCAATTCATCGTAAACTTTTTTTCTATTCTTATCTTCTTCAAGATCAATGAAATCTACAACAAGAAGTCCACCAATATCTCTAAGTCTTAATTGGCGAGCAATTTCACGCGCTGCCTCTAGATCAGTTTTAAGGGAGTTGAGTTCCTGTTCCTTTTTAGCTGCATAACGCCCGCTGTTAACATCAACAACTGTCATTGCTTCAGTATGCTCAATAAATAAGTATCCGCCACTAGGTAGATCAACTTTTCTATTCATAATGCTTTTGATCTGGTCATCAATCTTGAATTCTTCATATATCGGGATAGAACTTTTGTAAAGATTGATCTTATCAAGCCATTCAGGCTGATTGGTATTGATGTAACTTCGAATTTCTTTATAAAGTTTTTTCGAATCGATAAAAATATTAGAAACTTGAGGTGAAAACAGATCTCTGATTACACTTATTGTCGTACTAAGGTCTTTATAAACTAAATAAGGAGGAGAGTTTTTCTTAACTTCGTCTTGTATTTGTTCCCAAGTTGTACTCAAATATTTTAAGTCTGATTTTAATGCTTCCTCACTCTGATCTCTTGAAGCTGTACGAATAATAAGCCCACAGTTTGAAGGAATTATAGCTCTGGCTAAATTTCTTAGTCTCTTCCGTTCTCTATAGTCAGAAATCTTCCTTGAGATTCCAATCTGATTTTCGTAAGGAATAAGTACGCAAAATCTTCCGGGAATTGAAATAGAGGTTGAAACTCTAACTCCTTTTCCCTTAACAGGCTCTTTAAGAATTTGAACTAATATTTCCTGCCCTTTTTTCAGTTTGGGAATTTGCCTGGGTTTTACTTCTTTCTTCCCTTTATTATTTTGCTTAGGTTTTTCTCTTTTTTGTTCTACTGGTTCTTCTAATTCCGCTACAAAATCATCATCAGCAAAATTGAGATTATCTTTTATAGTATCGCCTATATCAGAAAAATGAAGGAATCCGTCATGTTTTTGCCCTATATCTATGAACGCCGCTCTAATTCCAGGTAAAACTCTAGCCACTTTACCTAAGTAAATATTGCCTACCATCCTACTTTTCTCAGGATGATCTACAAAAAAATCTACTAATTTTCTTTCTTCTGTTATAGCAACTCTATTCTGAGAAGCGGTTGAACTAATTATAATTTCTTTCAACATTTTAATTTTCTCATAAATGAACAGATTTATGGATAATTATTAGTTATCCAACCAAAATAGTACCCGTTCATTAAATTTTTGGTTAATTAATTCATGATCCGCAGGAGGGTAATATCCTGATTTTAATTTTTCAGTATGATCATGAATAATTTCAATTTCATTATCTATAGATTTAGCACTCATAATTCTACTTATGAGTGAATCAATTCCATCATAATTTTTGTAGTACCAGATAATATTCTTTTTCGCTTTTATTACAGCCACTCTATCAGAATATTCTCTTTTCAAAAGGTTGCAATGATGAGTTGCAACTTCTTCAATTTCATCAAAACTCGGTTCTCCTGGATCAATGCCAGTTTTGAGAATTTCATCGTACCGACTAAAAATGAAAGGATTACCAAAAGCCCCTCTTGCTATCATTACATTATCGCAATTGGTTTCGTCAGTCATTTTAACTATATCTCGCGGAGTAAAAAGTGATCCATTCCCTACAACAGGAATATCGACACTCTCTTTAACCTTTTTGATCCACTCCCAACTGGGTTCATCTCCATATCGAGTATTTCTAGATCGTGCATGAACTATTAATAATGATGCACCATTTTCTTGAGCAACTTGAGCATTTTCCAAGATATTTATTCTGTTCTCACTCTTTCCTAGACGCAATTTCACCGAAATTGGTATATCATCTGCAGCAGAAACCATTGCACTGACCAGTTTTCCCATTAATACTGGATCGTCCATTAATTCAGCACCCAGATTATGTTTGGTAACTTTTTCTACCGGACAACCACAATTGATATCAATTATATCCGGTTTATACCTCTTTATCTCTGTAACTGCTTGAGCAAGGTAATCTGGATCATTACCCAATAATTGAACACCAATCGGTTTTTCATCTCTAGCGAATGCGAATAGGCGAAGTGCATCAAATTCGTTATTAACAATACCTTTTGCACTTACCATCTGGGTGAATGTTAATCCAGCACCATACTTTTTCGCAACTTGTCTAAATGGAGAATCGGAAACATCAGCCATTGGGGCCAAGAATAACTTATTGCCTAAATCCAATTTACCTAGTTTCACAGATGATCCTATTTATAATCAATAAGAACGATGCTGGTCTTAAGCCCAGCATCACAAATTTAAAGAACAATTACTTAGTCTTTCTTCTCTTCTTCAGAGTTCTTTTTAGTTTCATCCAATAGTAACGCTTTTCTCGAAAGACTGAACTTACCATGCTCCATCTTGATCAGTTTTACTTTTATTGTTTCGCCTTCTTTAAGAACATCCGTTACTTTATTCACTCTTTCATTAGCAATTTGAGAGATGTGAAGAAGTCCTTGAGTTCCTGGAACGAATTCTACGAATGCACCAAAGTCAGTAATTTTAATAACTTTACCTTCATATTCATTGCCAATTTCAGGATCAGTTACAATAGCTTTGATGAATTCTTTTGCTTTACGAGCATCTTCAGTATTTATGCCAGCAATACTTACTTTTCCATCTTCCTCAATGTTTATCTCTACACCAAAATCTTTTTGGATACCTTGTATAACTTTTCCACCAGAACCAATTACCGCTCCAATTTTTTCTGGATCGATTTGGATAAAGATTAATGATGGAGCATATTGAGAAATTGCTTCTCTTGGTGCTGAAAGTGCTTCACTCATTTTTCCAAGAATATGCATTCTTCCTTCTTTTGCTTGTTCAAGTGCTTTTTCCATAATTTCAAAAGAGATGCCTTGAATTTTAATATCCATTTGGATAGCTGTAATACCTTTATCAGAACCAGCTACTTTGAAATCCATATCACCAAGGTGATCTTCGTTTCCAAGTATATCTGAAAGAACTGCAAAGTTGTCACCTTCTTTTACCAATCCCATTGCAATTCCAGAAATTGGAGTTTTAACAGGAACACCAGCATCCATCATTGCTAATGAACCAGCGCAAACTGTTGCCATTGAAGACGAACCGTTAGATTCAAGAATATCAGAGTTAACACGAATTGTGTATGGGAAATCTTCAGTTGCAGGAACAATATATTTTAATGCTCTTTCAGCTAAGTTTCCATGACCAATTTCACGTCTTCCGATAAAACCATAACGACCAGTTTCACCAACACTAAATGGAGGGAAATTATAATGAAGATAGAAAGATTTTTTAACTTCTTCATCAAGTCCATCAACAATTTGCTTATCCCTAGCAGTACCAAGAGTTACAGTTGTTAACGACTGAGTTTCCCCACGTGTAAATAGCGCTGAAGCATGAGTTCTTGGAATAACACCAACTTCCGATGTAATTTGTCTGATCTCAGTAAGAGTTCTTCCATCAAGACGATCACCATCTTCTAAAATTCTTTTACGCATCAAATCTTTTTCGATGTCGTGCAGAATATTTTTGATATCTTTTATTTCATCATCGTCTGGATATTTTTCAGCTAATGCTTCAAGAACTGAATCATTAATTTCATCGTTCTTTGCGTAGCGATCTTCTTTCTTTAATTTTGAATAAACAACTTCTTTGTATCTGTCATAAGATAATTCGTTAACTTCTTTTACAAGTTCTTCGTTAACAACTTTCTCTTCAACAACCATTTTAGCTTTTCCACAAGCCTCAATTAATTCTTTTTGAAGATCAATTATTTTTAGAATTTCTACATGAGCAAATTTAAGTGCTGCTAATATATCAGCTTCGCTAACTTCATGACCTTCACCTTCAACCATCATTATTGAGCTTTCAGTTCCGGCAACTATTAATTCTAAATCACCTTCTTTTTCTTGTTCAATAGTTGGATTTATAATGAACTCTCCATTAACTCTTCCAACTCTTACTTGACCAAGTGGCTCTAGAAAAGGAATATCTGAAATTGCCAATGCCGCAGAAGCACCTACTGCTGCAAGTACATCTGGATTATTTACACCATCGTATGAATATACAAACGCAGCAATTTGAGTATCGTTGTTATAATCTTTCGGGAATAGTGGTCTGATTGGTCTATCTATTAAACGTCCACTTAAAATTTCTTTTTCAGTAGGACGACCTTCACGTTTGATAAATCCGCCTGGAAATTTTCCAGCTGCGAAATATCTTTCTTTATATTCTACTGACATTGGGAAATAATCCAATGTAGTATTTGGTCTTTTCGAAGCTACTGCGGTAACTAAAACCATAGTATCACCGTAACTTACCATAACAGCCCCATTTGACTGTTTTGCGTAGCGTCCAGTTTCTATGGATAGTTTCTTTCCGCCAATTTCAACTTCTTTTGTAATTTTCATTATTTACCTTCTTATTTTCTTAATTTCAATTCTTTAATTATACTTCTATATCTTTCAATATCTTTGTTACTAATGTAATCTAATAATCTTCTTCTCTTTCCTACCATCATCAATAATCCTCTTCTTGAATGGTGGTCTTTTTTGTGCTCGTCAAAATGAGAAGTAAGTTTGTTTATACGAGCTGTCAGTAGAGCTATTTGTACCTCAGCCTTACCGCTATCATTATCGTTTTCACCAAACTTTTTGATGATCTCCTGTTTTTCTTCTTTTGTTAAATTCATTTTGTTACTCCTATATATTATTAATTCGATTAGATTTCAGAATTACCCGAAATCAATTAGTTAATTATTGCTCCAATATATTGAATTGCTTTTCTTTTATCCCTTTCTATTTGATATATCAATTCTTCTTTGGATTCAAACTTTTTTTCATTTCTTAATCGTTTTAACAGAGAGACTCTGATCTCCTCACCATAAATTTCTCTATTAAATTCAATTAAGTGAACTTCAATTATCACACTTTTTGTGTCGGCAAATGTTGGTCTTATTCCCACATTCATCACACCAAAAATTTTATTATTTTTAATTCTACACTCAACAATATACACACCATTCTGGGGTATTAGTTTTCTCTTATTTTCAACTTCAATATTTGCAGTAGGGAACCCTAAAATTGTTCCCCGAGCAACACCTTTAACTACCCTACCTCGGAAGCAGTAGTTTCGTCCAAGTAGCTCTGTTGCTAGTTTTACTTCTCCATTCAGCAATGCATTACGTATAAGAGTACTACTTACAATATTTTCATTTTTAGAAACCGGCTCAACTATTTCAACTGAAAATCCATTAGCCAATCCAAGTTTCCTTAATTGATCCTCATTCCCACCACGATCTTTTCCAAATTTGTGGTCATGCCCGATGATAATATGCTTAGCACCGATCTTATCACAAACAATGTTTTTAATAAAATCTTCTGAAGATTGCATTGCAAATTCTTTTGTAAAATTTAAGATCAATAAGTTATTTATTCCTGATGAATCCAAAAATTCAATTTTCTCATCCAAAGTTGATAAAAGCTTTATATTAAAATCCGAGACAACCGTTCTGGGATGAGGTTCAAATGTAACAACCACATCACGCAGGTTATTTTTCTCTGCATAGTTTTTAAGCCTAGAGATAATGTCTTTATGACCAGCATGAACTCCATCAAAAGTACCAATCGTTAAGACAGAATCTTCAACTTTTTCAAATTCATCTATTGATCTATATATTTGCATTTAATTTGCAATAAAATTATTTTTCTTTCCAAATTCATCTACTGTTAGTGCTTCTTCAACTTTATACTCACCAATCGCTTCTCTTCGTAATTTCCTCAAATAACCGCCGCAGCCAAGTTTTTCACCAAAATCATCAGCAATTACCCTGATGTAAGTTCCCTTTGAACACCTGATCTTAAATTCAATTTCCGGAAGATCTGCTTTTAAAATTTCAAATTCGTAAATGGTTACGTTTCTCGGTTCTCTTTTAACCTCAACTCCTGCACGAGCATATTTATAAAGCGCTCTTCCTTTATGCTTTAGTGCCGAATACATTGGCGGAATTTGTTGAATTTCACCAACAAAACTACTCCTTACCACTTCTATCATCTCATTTGTAACATCAGCAAAACTTTTTTCACTGATAGCTTCCGTCTCTGAGTCCATTGAAGGAGTCTTTTTTCCCAGCTCAATTATTCCAGTATATACTTTTTCAAGGTCTTGGTACTTATAAATTTCTTTTGTCTTTTTTCCAACACAAACTATTAGTAAACCAGTTGCCGCTGGGTCCAATGTTCCTGCATGCCCAACCTTTTTTACATTGACAATTTTTCTGATTCGGTGAACCGCATTAAATGAAGTTTTACCCTTTTCTTTGTCAATTAAAATAACCTCGCCTGAGGTATAATCATTATGTGTAAGATCATTTGATGCTTTAGTTATCATCTTTATGAATTTTCTTAAAAATATCTTCCATCTTCTCAACGTAATCAAGCGTATCATCAATATAAAAATCTAGCTCAGGAATATGTCTCATATGACTGATCTTTGCAGCTAATTGATTACGAATAAAACCTTTGATTTTGTTCAGTTTTTCAATTTTAGCATCTCTCTCATCTTTCTCGAATATCGAGATATATACTTTAGCATTTTTTAAATCAGGTGTTACCTTAACACTTGTAACAGTAAGCATACCCAGAGCAGGGTCTTGAAGTTTATAAAGAAAGATCAAACTGATCTCTTCCTTAATCATTTCAGATATTTTCTCTATTCTGATTGACATTAAATTTCTAATTTTTTCTTGGTTTCAACCAGTTTATAAGCTTCAATAATATCATTTACTTTAATATCGTTGAAGTTCGCAATATTCAATCCACATTCATAACCAGCCACTACTTCTTTTACATCATCTTTAAATCGTTTAAGAGTTGCTAGATTCCCTTCATAAATTACTATTCCATCACGGAACAATCGTATTTTATCTGTGCGAGTTATCTTCCCATCTTGAACATAACAGCCGGCAACAGTACCCATTTTTGGTACTTTGAAAGTATCACGAATTTCAATAGTTGCAACAAACTCTTCTGAAATAATTGGTGACAACATTCCTTCTAGAGCTGATTTTACTTGGTTTATCGCATCATAAATTACATTGTACAATCGAATGTCAACTTTTTCCGTCTCAGATAACTTACGGGCATTAGTATTCGCACGTACATGAAATCCAATAATTATTGCTCCGGAAGCTGCGGCTAGAAGAACATCACCTTCAGTTATTCCGCCAACTGCTTTGTGGATAACATTCACTTTTACTTCATCGTTAGAAAGTTTCATCAACGAATCTGCAAGTGCTTCAACCGAACCGTCCACATCACCTTTTACAATGATCGGAAGTTCTTTTACAACTCCAGCACTAATTTGATGCGCAATTTCATCAAGTGTAATAAGTTTAACTTGTCTATGATCCTGTTCTCGCTTTAATTGCTGACGTTTAATTGCAACTTCACGCGCTTCTCTTTCAGAGTTAACCACTGCAAAAAGATCACCAGCTTGAGGAGTTCCCTCAAACCCAAGAATCAATGCAGGCGAACCAGGTAATACTTCACTTAATTTTTTAGCTCTCTCATCAAATATTGCTCTCACTCTGCCTTGGTAATTTCCAGCAACGAACGGATCCCCAACTCGAAGAGTTCCTTTGTCTATTAGGATTGTTGCTGTAATGCCTCGTCCCGGTTCCATCTGAGATTCAACGACAGTACCTCTTGCCATTCTATCTGGGTTTGCTTTTGATTCCAATAACTCTGCTTCAAGAAGAATTTTCTCTAAGAGTAGATCAACATTATGACCGGTCATTGCTGATACTTCAACCGCTTGATATTTACCTCCCCAATCTTCAACAAGAACATTTCGCTCTGCCAACTGTTGTTTTATCTTCTCAATGTTTGAACCCGGTTTGTCAATTTTATTTATTGCAATAATAATCGGTACTGCAGCAGCTTGCGCATGATTGATAGCTTCAATAGTTTGAGGCATCACTGCATCATCAGCAGCAACAATAAGTACAACAATATCTGTTATTTTTGCACCCCTTGCTCTCATTGCTGTAAAAGCCTCGTGACCAGGAGTATCCAAAAATGTGATTTTTTTACCTCCATCCACTTCAACTTGATAAGCGCCAATATGCTGTGTAATACCACCCGATTCTCCAGCAACAACATTTTCTCTTCTTATATAATCAAGCAGTGAAGTTTTACCATGATCAACATGTCCCATGATAGTTACTACCGGTGGACGTCCAACAAGAGTATCATCTGCATCATCAGTATCTTCAAGAGCATCTGCTTGGTACTCCTCTTCAAATTCCACTTCAAATCCAAATTCGTCAGAAACAAGAGTAATTGTTTCAGAATCTAATCTCTGGTTAATGGAGACCATAAGTCCCAGTCCCATACATTTAGAGATTACATCGCTAACTGAAACATTCATCAAATTTGCAAGTTCATTTACAGCAATAAACTCAGTAACTTTGATCTTCAATTGCTCTAATTCATGCTCTTCAACAATTTTCTCTTGTTCTTCTAGCTTAATTTTCTTTCTCTTTTTCTTATGGCTTGCTCTGTCAGCTACAGCAGAATCATCTATACTAAGCATAGTCCGCTTGATGGCGGCTTCAACTTCGCGCTTATCAACTTCAGCTTTTTTAACTCTCTTGAATTTTTTAGCTTTTACTGTTTCTTCGTTATTCCCAGTTTTCTTTTTAGCTTTTAATCTTTTTCGTTTGCCGTGAGACTCATCTGAAACTTCTTTCTTATCAGTTTTAGCGGGGTCTTTACTTTCCTTAGTTTTGTCTTCTTCAGCTGTTTCTTTTTTCTTACCCCTCTTTTTTGATTCAGATTTTAATTCAATCTTACCAACAACTGTAAGACCTTTTTTCTTTCCGTGAATTTCTTTTTCTGCCTCAGTCTGGAATCTACCCACTTCCTCAACTATTGGTGTTTCTAAATCTTCAGTCACTTCTTCTGTAACTTCCTCAGCAACTTCTTCCACCTCTTCGGATGATTCATCTTCATCAACCTCTGTTTCTGCCGTAGTTTCTTCCAGTTCTTCTTCAACTTCCTGTGAATCAGATTCAGCCTTATCAGCTCTCATCTTATTAAAATTCGCTAGTCTTCTTTTATGCTCATCCGATTTATCAATGTCTTTCTTAAAATGAGAATAAATATCGGCAAGCATATCATCTGTGAGAAGAGTCATATGAGATTTGATCTTATATTCCTTCTCCTTTAAAAAGTCAACAATAGCCTCAGTTGAAATATTGATATCTGAAGCAAGCTTATAAATTCTTAGTTTTTTTGCTTTTTTAGTTTCTGCCATATTAGCGAATACCTATATATTAAATTTTTCTATTCTTCTTCAAATTGATTCTTTAAGATTTCCATTATCTCTTCTGCTTTTTTATCATCGAGTTCATCAACTTTTTTCAATTCATCAACACCCGCCGTTAAAACTTCAACAGCAGTATCATATCTACTTGAAATTAATAAATCAACAATTTCAGTTCCAAGCTCTTCTCTAAGCTCGACCAATTCAATATCATCTTCATATTCTTCAAATGGTTTCTCCTCGCGGATCACATCAATTTCATATCCGGTTAATTTTATTGCCAGCCTAATGTTAACACCATTTCGACCTACGATAAGTGAAACTTGATCACTATCAGCAAGAACGGTACATCGGTTTTCAGCTTCATCAAGGTCAATCTGTTTTAATTTAGCTGGTGCCAAAGCTCTTTGGATAAGTACTATCGGATCATCAGAATAATTTATAACATCTATATTCTCATTACTCAATTCACGAACAATTGCATGAATCCTAACGCCTTTCATTCCAACACAAGCACCTACTGCATCAATTCTTGGATCATGTGATTCCACCGCAACTTTTGCTCTTTCACTTGGCTCACGTGTAATTCTCTTTATCTCAATTATTCCATCATAAATTTCCGGAATTTCAATTTCAAACAATTTCCTTAAGAATAAATTATCAGAACGTGAAATGATTATAACAGGACCATTTGGAGTTTGTCTAACTTCCTTAATTACCGCACGAATTGTATCTCCTTTTCTATAGCGTTCGCGCGGAATTTGTTCAGAACGTGGAAGCAAAAGCTCAGTTCGATTATGATTCACCAAAATATCATTTCTGCGCACTTGATAAATATCACCAACAATTATTTCACCAACCATCTCAGAATATTCATTGTAAATCAACTCTTTTTCAATTTCACGAATTCTTTGGTTAAGATTCTGACGAGCTAGATTTATCAATCTTCTACCAAACGAACTTAACTCTAATTTTTCAACGTAGTCATCCCCAACTTCAAGTTCATCTTCGTTCCCTTTGGCTTCAACCTCTTCTATACCAATTTCAGTTTCTGGATCTTCAACTTCATCAACAATAGTTCTTTCAAGAAATATTTCAATATCACCCTTATCCATATTCGCGATAACATCAAAACTTACTTCCTGACCATATTTTTTCTTAACCATCACTCCGAATATTTCTTCAATTATGCCTGCTAGGACATCTTTATCAACATTCTTTTCACGAACCATTTGAGCAAAGGACTCAACTATTGCACTGTTCATTTTTTCATTGCCTCCGTAATTAAAATCTGACTAACACTTTTGCAGATTTTATATTTTTAATATTTATTACTTTTACTTCTTTTTTTATTTGAAACTTAAGATCATCGTTATCTAATTCCAATAACTTCCCTTCGAGCTTTGAATCATTTTCATCTTCAAGTTGAAGTTCAAAACTTCTCCCTATATTCCTTTCAAACTGCTGAATATATTTAAGCGGTCTATCAATTCCCGGTGATGAAACATCCAAACGATATTTTGATTCGATCAGTTCTTCCTCTTCGATCATATCACCTATAGCTCTGCTAACACGAGCACAATCAACAGTAGTAATTCCAGCTTCGCTATCAATATAAATCTCAAGAATATGATTTCGAGTATCGCCTCTAAAATCAATTTCAATAAAAAGATAACCGAGATTTTCAGTTTCTTCTTTTATTTTATTTGCTATTTTGTTCTTGTTCAAATTCATACCAATAAAAAACGCCCTCTACGGGGCGAATTAGGATTTTAAATTTACCAACAAAATATGAGTTTAGCAAGTTAATTTAAGTGGTGAATCCCACTTACAAAATCTCTTGGAATAAATATATCTTAAAAGTTTGTACCATTTAACAGACTTCTGTTTTTGTATATTTTCCTACTTCAGAAGGATCATTTTACAACTTTGAACAAACTCTCCACTCCGTAAAGTATAAAAATATATTCCGGAAGTCATTTCTTTTGAGTTAAATTTTACCTCATAATTTCCTGCGGTTTGAGGTTGATTTACTAAAACAGCAACTTCTCTTCCGAGAATATCATAGACTTTTAATGTTACTTGTAGTGCGGACTTTAGTTTGCTCCCATCTGAGCGAGAT
>Ga0164315_10003837_pt1 | contig 11686 bp, 1 predicted proteins | sample GuaBasSedimGuay6_FD_113737 | JGI IMG/M metagenome (GOLD analysis project Ga0164315, IMG submission 113737) | Subseafloor sediment microbial communities from Guaymas Basin, Gulf of California, Mexico - Guay6, Core 4569-2, 0-3 cm | ecosystem: Environmental > Aquatic > Marine > Hydrothermal vents >... | reverse complement strand
CTCCTCCTCATCCCGCCGGCAACTGGGGCGGTCTTTGTTCCTCGACCGTCTGAGTTGCCGATGTGGGCGCTTCGATGCCCGACAATATTTCCTGGTTGATGTCCACATTAATGCTGGCGAGTACGCCGGCCTCGAAGGTCTGATCCAGCTGTTGAGTTCTGGAGCGCATCAGTTGGTGACGGATACCGTTTTTGACCTGGTCAAACGGTCTTGGCGAGGCGGTCTCCCGATCGACCAGGCGAACGAGGTATGTACCTTTTTCTGTATGGATGATCGGTGCTATCTGACCGGGTTCGGAGAGCGAGAACACTGCTTCGACGACCGGGGCTTCCCACTTGTATTGTCTGTTGGGATATTTGATCAGCCAGCCGATGACCCCGCCGACGTAGCGGCTGGCCCGGTCTTCGGAGTACTTCCGGGCGACCGTACCAAAATGGGTGATGGTTGGATCCAGGGCCTTGGCTTCTTCCAGAGCCTGCTGAACGCGTTCCTGAAGTTCCTGCTTCTTTTCTTCGGTAGCCAGGGGGGACGACTTGAAGAATACGATGGCCGCTCTGGAGCGTTCCGGGCGGTCGTAGTCCGCACGGTGTTCGGCGTAGTACGCAGCCACCTCGTCATCAGTGACATCGAGGTTTTCTCTCGGGGCCACAAGCTGGTCCGTTTGGAATTTGGCCACCATCGCCCTCTCAAAAACCGTGATGACATCGGGGTCCATGTCATAGCCCTCTGCCCGTGCCTGGGCCACCATCGCCCGGTATTGGACCATGTGATCCAACAGAGCCCGGCGCTGTTCGGCGCTTGCAAACTGCCCCGGTATACCGCCACTGCGAACGGCCATTTCACGCCGGAATTGGCCGACGGTGATCTCATCATCTCCGATGGAGGCCAATACAGCATCATCGGCTATCCCCGGCGCTATCAAACGGCCAACATCGGGCTCAGCGGCGATCGACTGGTGTACGCCAATCACAGCCAACACTGTGCAGAGCAGACGAATCAAGATGTTCCTGACCACTCTCTATTTCCTTTCGACGTTGGGCATTACAACCCTGTTCTGGAAGACCGCAAGGGTCGGTGTTCCGGCCCTCTTTGCACCAGCCGTTGTCGATGACCACAAGGAGGTGTCGCCGCTTTCGAAGCCGTCTCCCCACAGGAGATCGGTCTCTTCGACGGGATCGGCATCGCTGGCTGAGTTGTTCGCCATGTCCGGGTCGATGCCGGAGCCGGTGACGATGACGTCGACGGTGTTGGTGATAGTGACCGGGTCGGTCAAGTCAATCGCAGGATCGACTGTGCAGGTGACCGAGTATGTGACCATTTCGCCTGCCGGAAGGTCGATCGTGTCCAGTAGCAGATTGCCGGTTCCGTCTGAACAGAAGGCTGATCCCGTCGGAACACAGGTCCAATCGACTGCCAAGAGTTCCGCAGGAATCTCGTCAGTTACGTCGGCCGACGGGGCGTCACTGGGCCCGTCGTTGACCACGACGATCGTGTAGGTGATGTCCCAGCCCGGAACGAGGAAAGGCAGTCCGTTGTCCTTGGTGATCGCCAGGTCGCTCTCCGCCGTGACTTCGGTATCTTCGAAGGTATCGTTGTCTGACGTGTCTGGGTCGAACCAGACTGAGACGACAGTGGCGTCGTTGGTGATTGTTCCCAGGGTGTAGCTGTCAACAGAAACAGTCAGTGTGTAGGTAGCTGAACCGCCGGCTGCGATTGATCCCAGGCTGCACGTCGGCAAACCTGTGGGATCTTCGGCACACCCGGAGGAACTGACGAAGGTCACACCGGTCGGCATTGAATCAGTGACGACCACGTCGTCAGCGCCATATGGGCCGGGGTTGGTCACGGTGATCGTATACGTCAGTTCAGTGCCTGCAACCACCGGGTCCTCACCATCGGTTTTCTCGATCGAGAGGTTGGCCCAGGGATCCACCTGTGTTTCCTCGGTTGTCGTGTTGTCGGCTGGATTGGGGTCGTCCGAACTGGACGTAGTCCCAGCCTGGTTGATGATCGTTCCCAACGTGCCTTCATCGACGGTGACGGCAACCATCACCTGAGCGGTGTCGCCGTTGGCGATCTGTCCGATCGTACAGTTGGGAATACCGGCGGGATCTTCGGCACAGCCGGTCGTCCCGACAAGCGTCACGCCTGCGGGCAAGCTGTCGGTTACGACGACATCGTGAGCCCAGGAAGGACCGATGGGGTTGGACACCGTGATCGTGTAGTTCAGTGGATACCCGGTGACAACCGGGTCAACATCGTCCGTCTTGGTGATATTGATATTGGCAACTGGGGTCAAGGTGTCGATATCGGTTGTTATGTTGTTCGTCAGGTCTGGATCGGTTGCGCTGACGCCTGGGGTGCCATCGTCGATCAGGACCTCGGCTACCGCCGTGTTGGCGATCGTGCCCAGGACCGCTGGGTTGACCAGGCCGGAGGCGGCGTAGAGCACCGATCCGCCTGCCGGAATAGTGAAATCATCAATCAGATCAGCCGCAACCGGCCCCGGTGTACATACTGCGCCGGCGCTGGGACTACAGGTCCAGGAAACACCCTCCATCTGGGTTGGAAACTGGTCGGTGACCCGTCCCAGACTGAGATCACTGGGCCCGAGATTCACGATCTCAACCGCGTAGGTGACCGGAGTGCCCGGGATGACCTCGTCGAGTCCGTTGCTCTTCGAGATAGCCAAATCACTGACGGCAACGACCGAGTCGGAATCCGTCGCCTGATCGTTGGTGTCGTTGGTGTCGTGCCCGAGATCCTCTGGTGTGACTGTCACTGTGTTGGTCACCGGTACGGCGGTCGCCGGATCCAACTGGCAATCCAGGGTGTAGGTCAGGCTCGTACCTGCATCGAGGTCGATGACATCCAGAAGAGTGTTGGTCCCATCGACAGCACACGGCTGTTCGTCGGACCTGGAGCACGTACAGCCGAGCAGCATCGGCGGTAGGGTGTCCGTTACCGTGATCCCGTAGGCGAGAGCCGGTCCGGCGTTGGAAACGACAATCGTATAACTCAAGGGCAGGCCGGCAATCGCGGTTTCTGTCCCGTCGTCCTTGGTGACTGCCAGGTCGGTGAAGACCGTGATCACGGTGTCGTCGTCGGCGTTGAGGTTGTTGAGGAGGTCGGGGTCCAGAAGAGGGGAGACGACCTCCGCTTGATTGAACAGGGTCCCCCGAGCGCCTGAGTCGACAGTCGCCTGGACGACGAAGTTCAACGAGGCGCCTGCGGTCAAGTCGATGGTCTCGTTGAGCTCGCCCAGTGAACCGGCGGTGCCCGAAGCGGCACAGACACCCTCGGCGGTCCGTTCGAACACTGTCAGAGCGTTATCGTTGACGGCAGCGGAAAGCAGCCTGGTCCCGTCCGGTGTGATTGCCAGCCCGCCGACGCCGTCAAGGCCGTCAACGCCTGGCATTCCATCTTGAACCAGTTCCACCAGGGTCAAACTGCCGTCTGTCCAATTGCGGCGGAAGACGGCGACGGCGTCGTCGTTGGACCCGGCGACGTAAAGGTAAGATCCATCCGGGCTGATGGTGACCGCTGTTGCACCGTCGAGTCCGTCGATCAGGTTTACATTGTCTCGATAGACCTCGAGGAAGGTCAGGTGGCCGTATTCGGTCGAATCGGTGTCCCGGTTGTGCTCAAAGACGACGATGGCATCGTCGGCCAAAGAGACCGCATAAAGATAATGTCCTCCAGGACTTAGAGCCAGAGAGCGAACGAAGTTGAGACCATTGACGGTCACCGAACCTTGCATGTCGAGATCGCGAACGACCTCAACAAAAGTCAGACGCCCCGAGGCTGGGTCACGTCGGAAGACCGTGACGGCGTCAGCGTCTTGAGCGGCGACAAAGAGGTGGATTCCGTCTGGGGTCATGACAATGTCGCGGGCACCGTCCAAAGCGAGCAAAGGTACGTCGTCGCTGCCTTCTATCTTGCGTTCGATGTAGGTCAGCATCCCGGTCAAGGGGTCACGACTGTAGACCAGGACAGAATTACTCTCTTTCGAAACGACATAGACGTGGATACCGTCTGGACTGACGATGACATCGATGGCGCCGACCAATCCCTGGAAGGGTGTGCCGTTGACCTGAGCTTCGACAAAAAGCAGTTTGCCGAAATCTGGAGAATTTGAGTCGATATCACGTTCGAAGACCGCCAGGGAATTGTCCACTGTGGCGGCCACGTAGAGATGCAGTCCATCTGGACTGAAGGCCATGCCGGAGGCCCCGGCCAAACCGTTGAGTGTGACGCCGTCGATCTCATCCTCGTCGTGAAGGACCTGCACCTGCTCAAAGGCGCCTGTGCCGGAATTAAAGGCAAAGGTGCTGATCGCTCCTGCTGCAGTTCCGGTGACGTAGAGATGGTCTCCGCCGGTTTCTCCCCCGGGTCCGTCCGGATCCGGTGAGGCGACGACCCAGGAGGTTCCTTCGAGACCGTCGATACCGTCAATGGTGTCAATATGAGTGTCGACGGCAACGAGGGAGGTCGTGGCCGCGCAGGTCCAGTTGATGCTGCCTTCTGCAAGCCCGGCAGTCTCTAAGGGGAAGAGCGGGAAGAGATCGGTCACCGTAGCGCCGTAGACATCGCTGGGACCGTTGTTGACGATCTCAATCTGATAGGTCAGAGACTCGCCCGCGTTGATTTCGAGAAGACCATCGTCTTTGGTGATCGCCAGATCGGCTTGGGGCACGATCTGATTGTCGATTGTCGTCGATTGGTTGTTGTTGTCATTGGGATCGACAACCGTCGGACCTGGTGAAACCGTGGCGGTGTTGACCAGTTCCCCGGTAGCGCCGGGAATCAAATGCCCGGTCACTGTGTAGGTCGCCGTTCCACCGGGTATCAGGCTGACGGTGTCGTTGATGTCACCGATGCCCTCGGCGGCACAGGTGGAACCCAGGCGCCGGGCCAGAAGTACAACTTCGCCGTCAACTCGTCCGGCGGCATAGAGGTGTTTGCCACCTCCGCAGGGCACGAGGTCTCGGACGCCGCCAAGGCCTGAATAGCCGCCGGCTGAGTCAAAGGAGTTGAGGAAATGTAGGGCGCCGTCTGCTGACCGAGCAAAAGCCGCTACCGAGTTGGAACCTGCGCCGGCCACGTAGACCTGGGCATCGTCATCACTTAGCGTGACGGCCAGGGGTCCGTCAATTCCGGTAACGCCACTGCTGCCGCTCTGATGAAACTCAACGAAGGCCAGTTCGCCGGTCGTCGAATTCCTGGAGAATACTGCCAGGGCATTTTCCGACTCGCCGACGATATAGAGATTGGCGTCATCTTCACTGATGGCGAGGCCGGTAGCTCCGCCGAGGCCTTCGACGGTCCCCAGATCGTGAATGTCGCCGTTGGCGACCATCTCGATGAAGAGCAGCTCGCCGGTTGAGGGAGAACGTTCAAAAATCGCAACAGTGTTGCTGAGAGGCCCCGCTGCATAGAGGTGGGCGCCATCGTTACTGACGGCCACATCGGCAACGCCGATCACGCCATCGACGCCGTCAACACCCTGTTGCAGGATTTCGCTGTAGGTCAAGGCGCCGTTGGCGGCGCTGCGTTCGAATACGGCCACCGCACTGTCAGCAGCGCCGGCGGCATAGAGATTTCGCCCATCCGAACTCAACGCAAGGTTTTGAACACCACCCAGACCATTGACGATGCCGATCCCGTCCCGATGGACTTCAAGCATCGTCAGTTCGCCACTGGTTGCATTCCGGCTGAAGACGGCGATGGCGTCGTCGATTTCGCCCGCCACGTAGACGTTGTTGTCATCTGGACTGAGGGTCACAGCGATCGCTCCGCCGAGGCCGTCTACGCCGTCGATGCCGTCTGTGAGGGTTTGAATCAGGTTCAGTGCCCCCGTGCGGGAATCCCGGCCGAAGACCATCAGTTCGCCCCCGTTCCAGCCGACTGCGTAGAGGAAAGTCTTGTCTGAAGTGATCGCCAATCCGGAGGCGCCACTGAGGGAATCATACCCACCGGAGACAGTCGGTTCCAACAGGCCTGGAGGAGGCAGGGCCTCGCAAGACCAGGTCGTGTCGACGAGTGCTTCCGGCAGGACGTCGCGGATGGTGTTGGCCAAAGCGAAGCTGGGGCCGTTGTTGGTCACGGTGATGACATAGGTCAGGTCCTCGCCCGGGACGGGAACGCCCAACCGAATCTTGTCAATCATCACGTCGGCGAGGGGTGTCAGCAGGGTATCGTCATCGGTATCGGCGTTGTTGCCCAGATCGGGATCGATCAAGCCTTCCGGAGTCTCGACCGTGGCGGTATTGCTCAGGGTTCCTGTCATCTCCGGTCGCACTCGACCAGTTGCGGAGAAAATTACTGCGCCGCCGACGGCGATGTCGACCGTTTCCTCGAGGTCTCCCGACCCACTGGGTGTCTCGCAGCTGGTGTGGGTGTCGCTCAGGTCGGCCTTCTGAACTGAACAAACCCAGGAAATGTCCTCGAATTCCGGTGGAAAGATGTCAGTGACGATTGCGTCGGAGACCTGGCTGGGGCCGAGATTGGTAACGGTAATCGTGTACTGGACCAACTTCGCAGGATCTGCCTCGCCGGGGCCGATACCTCCACCACCGTCGGTGAATGATTGGACAAAGGCAAACCCGGGGGCATCCTCGAATGCGGTCAATTGATTGTCGTCTGCTGCCGCGACGTAGAGGAAGGCGTCGGCGAGCGCCAAACCTGCCGCACCGCTGAGACCGTCGATGGCGTTTCCGCCGAGATCATCGCCGTCGAGCACGATTTCTTCAAACATCAACGCCTGTTCGGTTGCATCCCACAAGAATCTGGCCACGGCGCCGGTTGTTTGGTCATCGGCCAAACCGGCGGTATAGACCATGACGTCGGGTGCGATCTCTCGGACTGAAATTGCCCGAACACCTGCCAGTCCGTCGACAGTGACTTCGGACCCTGGGTCACCCTGGATGTCTCCCTGGAAAACGCTGTCGAGGAAAGTCAGTTCTCCCGTGACCAGATCACGACCGAACACCGCGACTCCGTTACTTTCGAGTCCGGCAACAAAAAGCCGTTCGCCCGAAGGTCCGAGCGCGATCGAGGTGGCGCCACCCAATCCGGTAACACCGTCAACGCCATCGACGTGGCTCTCCAGGAAGGTCAGAGCGCCGAAATCCGGGCTCTCGGAATCGGTATCGCGTTCAAAAACGACAACGGCATTGGCGCCGGAGGCAGCCACGTAGAGGTGCTGATCAGTGGTGATCAAGTCAGTGGGGGTTGTGAGGTTGACGACGCCGGCTGCACCGTCCTGAGCGAACGAGACGTATGAAAGTTCACCGAAATGGTTGCTTGCCACATCGATATCTCTCTCGAAAACAGCAATTGCATCAGAGTTTGCGCCGGCAACGTAGACATGCGTTCCCTCGTCCGGACTGACCGCAACAGCGCGCGCGCCCAGAAGGCCCGCCGTGCCTCCGATACCGTTGATCTCGGCCTCGAGGTAGGTCAGGAGTCCGGTGTTGGGATCTCGCTCGAAGGCCGCCACCGCGTTGTCCGAAGGGCCTGCGGCGTAGAGGTGGGTTCCATTTGCACTGAGGTCCAGTCCGGTAACGCCACCAAGGCCGTTGACGCCGTCTGTGTCATCCGCGACGTCGCCCAGGTAGCCCAGGGTCCCGTCGCCCGGGTTTCGGTCGAAGATTGCGATCGTGCCTTCGGAGGCCCCCGCAAGATAGAGGTGTCGACCAAGGGCCGGATCCAGCGCGACCGCTGTTGCGCCCAGCAGGCCTGAGTATTCGGCATACTGGTCGGTCTTCGTGATCTTCAAATCTGCTCTCAGGCCCAGGTAGTTGGCATCGATATCACTGTTATTGCCGGTGTCCGGGTCGCTGAAGAGGGCGGAGGACCCGCTGGTAACCGAAGCCTCGTTGATGACGCAGGCCCGGCCCGTGTCAAGAGGTTCGGGACAGGGAGAGCCCGGAGTGTTCGATTTGACGGTGGCGTCGGCGGTGAAAACAAGGCGGCCTCCGGCTGCGACGTTGACGGTCTCGAGAATCGAGCCGCTTCCGTTCTGTGGACAGCTGGAATCCAGGGGCCGGTCGAACACCGCGACAGCACTGTCGGTCATGCCGGCTGTGTAGATCTGTCGTCCGTCAGGACTGAGGGCCAGGGCGGCGATGCCGTCCAGGCCGTCGACCTGACCGGCGCCGTCGCGGAAGGTCTCGATGGCGCTCAACGTGCCGTCCGTCTGGTCTCGGCTGAACAAAACGACAGCATCCGCGGATTGTCCTGCGGCGTAAAGGTGGGCGCCGTCAGGACTGACGAGCACATCAGTGATGCCTGCCAAGCCCGACAGTCCGTCGATGGCTCGGACGATCTCTTGCTCCAACTGAAGGGTACCGTCTGCCGATGACCGGCTGAATACAACAATGGATCCGTCAAGAGAACCGGCGACATAAACAAAGGCCGCGTTCGGGTCAAGGGCCAGCGCTTCGGCGCCACCGAGGTAGGGTGAGGTGCCCGCGCCCTTTTTCTCGACAAAGGTCAAGGCGCCACCGGCGCCGCGACTGAAGACTGCCACCGTTCCGCTGTTGAATCCCGTGGCGTAAAGATAATTTCCGGGGTTGGGGGTGACTGCCAGGTCGCTGACGCCGTCAAGTCCGAAACCAGCCTGGTCGATCACTTCAAGGAAGACCAGTGAGCCATTGATCTGGCGCTGAAAGACCGCGATAGCGTCGTCATTGGCTCCGGCGACGTAGACGTTGGCTCCGTCTGAAGAGGCGACGACGGCGACTGCCTGATCGAGACCTTCGGTCGTGCTGAGGCCGTCGATCATCGCGTGCACAAAGACAAGCGTTCCGTCGAGGGGATTACGCGTAAAGACCGCAACGGCGTCATCAACCTGACCCGTGACGTAGACCGACTCGACCGTTCCGTCGTCGATGATTGCCAGGTCACTGGCGCCGCCCAGGCCTTGAACCAGGGCCCCGGCATGATCGTCGCCGTTGAAGACCGCGGTGACGAAGGTCAGGAGGCCCGTTGAGAGATCGCGGTCGAAGACAACGACCGAGTCTTCGAGCAGACCGGTAGCGTAAAGGCTCAGACCGTCTGAGCTGACAGCAACGCCGGATGCACCGTCGAGCCCGTCAATGGTATTGCCGCTGCCATCGTCGGCGCCGTCTCTCAGGAGTTGTGCCAGATTTAACGAACCGGATCCGATCGCCAGGCAGGTCCACTGTGCGTCGGCAAAGTGGGCGCCGCCAAGGTCGGTGTCGAGGATCTCGGCGCCAACGGCATGGGACGGTCCCCGGTTGGAAACGGTGATGGTGTAAGTCAGTGCCTCGCCGGCGGTTGCCGACAGGGCGCCGTCGGTCTTTGAGAGGACCAGATCGGCCTTGGGCGTCAGCACATCCTGGTCAACAGCGTAGTTGTTGTCACCAGGCTGGGGAATGTAAGGAACGGGCTTGCCGATCGAATCCGGGTCGATCGTCCGGTCCGGGGGGAAGACTCGTGCCTCGTTGGTCAGAGTCCCGGTCGCCCAGGGAGCGATCGTTGCCTCAACGGTGTAGGCGACCTGGCCGCCCCATCCGATATTGACCTCGTCATCGATATCACCCAGGCCGCTGGGTGTGCAGCTGGATCCGGAACGCGCCTCGAAGGCGGCGACTGCATTGTCGCCGAGGCCCGCAACGTAAACATGGCTGTTGTCGGCCAGACTGACGGCCACGCCGTAAACCTGGTTGAGGCCGTCGACGCCGTCAACGCCGTCGTATCGGGTTTCGATCAGGTTAAGGGCGCCGAAGTCAGGACTGGTTTCGTCCGCAACTCGCCCGAAGACGGAAAGGGCGCCGTCATGTTCGCCGGCCACGAAAATTCGGAGCCCGTCGGCATCGACCGCCACCGAGCGTGCGCCGGCCAGGCCGTCGACAAATTTGCCGGCCAAGGTCGAACCGTCGGTGATCGCCTGAACAAAGCTCAGACGCCCAAAAGTGTCGCTGGTCTCGTCGTTGTCTCGGGAGAATACCGAGAGGGCGTCGTCGTTGACCGCGGCCACGAAGAGGTGAGCGCCGTCGGGGCTTATGGCCACCGACATGGCCTGATCCAAGCCCTCTGCGGCAACGCCGTCTCTGACGACCTGGAGGAAGGTCAGCTTCCCGCTGATCTGATTCCTTTCAAAAACGGTGATTGCATCATCGATGCGGCTGACGGCGTAGACATGGGCTCGGTCAGGACTGACGACAATTCCGCTGACGCCGTCGAGTCCCTCGACGCCATCGACGCCGTTGCTCTTTCGTTCAACGAACCACAGGATGCCGTTGCTGGATTCGCGATTGAAGACCGCCACGGAGGCCTCGTACTGACCGGCGACGTAGAGATAGCTGCCTCCTACGGTCGTCGGGCCGATGGCCAGGGCGACCGCGCCGGAGAGACCGTCGACCGGATTGCCCATGCCGTCATCGGGATCGTCGACTCCATCTTGTTCCATTTCAACAAAAACCAATTCACCGGTCGCCAGATCCCGTTCAAAGACGGCGACTGCGTTATCCACCTCGGAGGCGACGTAGACGTATCGGCCGTCGGAGCTGACGACGGCCTGAGCTGCACCGTCCAATCCGTCAATCGTCTCGCCATTCGAGTCCAGACCTCCGTCTTCGTAGGCTGCGACAAAAGCAAGGTGCTTGCCTCTGGTGTCGGGGGTGGTTCCCAGTTCGGGGTCGCGGTGGAAAACAACAAGGGCATCGTCGGCAAAAGCTGTTGCCAGGACGTGGTCGCCGTCGCTGGTCACCGTGACGGACCGCGCGGCGGAGAGGCCTGAGACCAACTGGCCGTATCCGTCGTCTCTGCCGTCGATTTCTGCCTCGACAAAGGCGAACGAGGGATCGGGTTGGCGACGGTCAAAGACAGTGAGGGCGTCGTCACCGTCGGCGGTGGTGTAGATGTGGGCGCCGTCAGGACTGAAGGCTATCCCTGATACGATTTCAAGGCCGTGAACGGTCAATTCGGCTGGTGTGAGCGGTTGGCCTTCCCGGAGAACTCCCTGGAAGCTCAGAATGCCCGTCGTGACGTTGCGGCGGAAAATCACCAGCTTGCCGCTGGGGTCGCCTCCGGCAAGGATATGCTCCCCCCGGTCCTGGGAGTTGCTGGCGTCATAGGGGAGGGCGAGGGCACGAACGCCGCTGAGGCCCTCGGCATCCGCCGAGGTCAATTTGACGTCGAAGGTCAGGGCGCCGAATGTTGGACTCTCGCTGTCGCTGTTGCGCTGGAAGGTGACCAGAGCATCGTCGCCAGGTCCTGCGGCGTAGATCTGGGCGCCATCAGGACTCAGGATGACAGATGCAGAACCGGCGAGACCGCTGACCCCGCCGATACCGTTGACATAGACCTGTTCGAAGGCCAGCTGTCCGGTGTCCGAGGCTCTGGAAAACCATGAGATGGCGTTGTCGTTTGCGCCGGCCGCGTAGAGGTGGTCTCCCTGGGGGCTGATTGTGAGGGAGCGAACGCCTGCCAAACCGTCTACGCCGCCCGTTCCGTCGGTCAAGGTCTCGACGAAGGTCAGGCGACCTGTTGTGTCGTTGCGCTCGAAGGCGGCTACTGAGTTATCGGTGGCGCCTGCGACATAGAGGAACTTTCCATCTGGGCTCAAGACGAGGTCGGTCGCACCGGCGAGGCCATCGTTGCCTCCGTCGCCGTCAACCAGGCTCTCAACCCACTCCAGGGTCCCGAAATCGTCGCT
>Ga0164315_10003836_pt1 | contig 11687 bp, 10 predicted proteins | sample GuaBasSedimGuay6_FD_113737 | JGI IMG/M metagenome (GOLD analysis project Ga0164315, IMG submission 113737) | Subseafloor sediment microbial communities from Guaymas Basin, Gulf of California, Mexico - Guay6, Core 4569-2, 0-3 cm | ecosystem: Environmental > Aquatic > Marine > Hydrothermal vents... | reverse complement strand
CGGCCATTCGCTATTATCGTTTTACCAAACTGGAGATTTATCGGGATCGTCCAGTCATTGGTATTGTGGTCATAATTCATGATAGGTACAGATCCCACGTTCCAGCCACCACCGGGTAAATAGATGGCAAACACTTGCATTGTTGTCAAATTGATATCCACGTCACCTGTGCCGCCAATATCCCACTGGTGATTGGGGAATACCCCAATTACATACTGCCTGGTCAATTTGCCAAGTAGTATTTCCGGGCCCAGTGTAAAGCGATCGCTGCCCAGGTCATCAGTGGCAGTCGGCAGCGAAGAAATAATACCCAGAGCCGTCAATATTCCTGTGTCAGAGGTTCTGGCATAAGCAAGATCAAATGAAATATCACCCAGCCCGGTTGTCTCATCAAAGTCCAGGTCGTGAGCATTAAACATTGGCTGATCGATAAGCAAGGGAATCCCCGGACGAAACAGAATGGTATCGCCATTATCCAATGGGAAGGGGATCGATGGCTGGAAAAGCAGGGTGGTGCTGTTTTGATCATCGGCGTTGGGTAAATCGCCGGTGAAACTACGGAGTTGCAATTTGAAGGTAAGTGAAGCCAGGGGCGTGTTGGGGGTTAGCCAGTTCCGCTGCCATCTCATCAGCGGACACTGTGGCGGCACCAGGACCCTGCCCCGTCTCTTTCGATGTCTCTGTGACCACAGCAGCACCGGCCGTGGCACTGAACTCAGTCACTACGCCTGTCTCTACATTGCGTCCCCGGTACAGGTCCGGGTCTGTGGTGTTTCTCTCGTAGGTGTAGCACACATGGCCACGGGCGGATGAAATACAAACCTGATTGTCACCCTTGACCTCCCAGGTCCTGGGAAACGAAGCACCGTATTCATGGACGACACCAGTGCCATCGGCAAAATATTCTCCCCTGGCAATCTCACCACCCGGCAGGTTCCTTTCTGCGGTCCGTTCTTTCATGAAATTGCGTAGGGTATCTGCACCGGTTACAGGTACCCATGCATCATCCTGCGCCATCGTCGGCATGGAAATAGCAATGACCAGGGCTACTATAAAGACGTATCGGTTACGAGACTGCATCGTACCCTCTAAGGTTAGGTGGAATTTCTGGAATCAGCGTTGAGAGAACTCAATGTGTTTCCTGTGCGTTGCGGTAATCCCTGAAGATGCCGTGCCTGCCCAGCACTGCATCTGTATCGATGCAACCGGTCCAGTTCATTGACAGACCGTAGCAGTAACTGCAAGCGTGCCACAGACAGGGTGGTTTTCCCCGTGGTCCACTGTGTCAGTTCATCACCCGGCATGATGAGGAGTTTACATGAGTTTGATTTTTACTTTGCATTTTGCGTCAACAGAATGGAGGGCGTGATTCCTTCAGGTAATTAATTGCGAAAGTCATCAATTATCAGCCTGTTGAAAAAGTCATTTTAGTAGCATTTTGAGCTAGAATTACATTGACTGAAAAATACGAAACCCTATAAAACAAGGTGTTTTTGAATTTCGTTTCTCAGGGAACTGACGGATTTCGCTCCGAGTGGGGGTTTTTCAACAGGCTGCTATTCTATACTCCAGCGTGTACAAGGATAGTTTGCGCGCCTCATGCAAAGACTTAACGGAAAAATAACCAGAAGGAGATCAGTTATGTCACTTAAATCCATACTTGAATCCGTCCGTTTTACCGCGACGTTTGCCGCTTTCCTGGGAATGGCCGGCTTGCTGGCGAGCGTTCCGGTGCCAGCCGCCGATGCAACCGAAGAGAGAGAGCCGGTCCAGATATTGTTCACCAACGTTAATATATTTGACGGCTTTAAAGACAAGCTTTCTCCGGGCATGAGTGTGCTGGTGGAAGACAATTATATTAAGGAAGTGGGTAAATTCATCAAGGCCCCGGATGCCTACATCGTTGACGGCAAAGGACGCACCATGACGCCGGGCCTGATCGATATGCACCAGCATGTGATGCTCAACCCGCCTGAAGGTACTGCGGCCTATCAGACGAGATGGGATGGTGCAGCCGGTGGTGCCTATACTCAACACCACCTGGTGAACAATATACTGTTAAAAGGCATTACCACGGTGCGTGATATTGCCGGTGATCCACTGGATATAGCCAAGGCTATCGATATGGGACAACTCCCGGGACCGCGTATTTATTCATCCGGTGGAGCGATTTCGCAAACGGGTGGTCATGGCGACTGGGCGGGACGAAATGTTCCCGCGGATGTTCTCCATAATCACAAAGATATGGCACAAGCCACCCAGAACACCTGGGTGGTCAATGGTCCCGACCAGGTCACCGAGGCGGTGCGCATGAACCTGCGGCGCGGTGCGGCCTTTATCAAGGCCATGGGTGGTGGCGGGGTGGCCAGTGAGTTTGACCCGCTTGAAATCATGGGGCTAGCAAAAGATGAGGTGGCACGGGCTGTAGAGATTGCGGCTGACAACGGCACTTATGTAGCGACGCACGCCTATCACGAGGATTCTTATAACCGGCTTATGGATCTTGGTGTGAGGTCATTCGAGCACGGTTTCCTTGTCACAGAACCTACTGTCAAGCGCATGGCCTCCAGGGGGCAGGACGTGGTTTGGAGTTTTCAATGCTTCATGAGTGTGAATACGTTTGGTGATTACGATGCCATGCCTGGTTTCTTTACCCACGAGCAGAAGGTGAAAGGTGTCGCGGTCGGCAAGGGTGCACGTAATGCTGCCAAATTGATGAACAAGCACAACGTGTTTACCATTGGTGGTTCAGACATGTTTGGTATCCGGTTTGTGGAACGCATCAAGGAAGACATTACCTGTAATGTCGATGCGGGCTATACAGCGGCTCAGGCGCTGAAACACTGGACTGGTAATGCCGGCATTGTGTTGAAATGGTCAGGCCCCAAGAATCCCTATCCAATATATGATCTGGGAACCATCAAGAAAGGTGCCTATGCCGACCTATTGCTGTGGAATGGCAACCCGCTGGATGACATCAAGCTTATCCTCGACGAGGAGAGGCTGGAATTCATCATGAAAGACGGCCTGGTTTACAAGAACACGATGGTCGAGGCTGATCATCCTCACTTCCGTCCTGCGCGTTCACCTTCTACCCGTGGGCAGTATCCGCTATAGGTTTTTCGCTAGTGTGTGACAGCGAGGTACCGTGGTTCCCCGTTTTTCATCCATTTTTGTCGGAGAACTGAAATGAAGAGTAACTGTTCGGCAAATGTTGTTCTTGCAGAAAACTTCGGTGGCCCGGATGTCGTTGGTAACGTTATTGCTGATGATGCAGCGTCCAAACCTTCGCTTGTCGGGGAACGCTTGCTGGACCCCCGGTTCGAGTGGAAGCAGGGTTGGCAGGAAGACACCTGCTTCTCTTTTGGTCTTGATTATTCTTCCTTGTATCTGCAATCCAGTGAGGACGGCCTTACTGGCGATGGCTATCCTTCTTCAAGCGGATTCGGACTCTCACAATTTGCAGAACTGTTGTCTTACATGACTCGCTAAAAATCCTCAATAAAGGAAAGTGCCGGACGCAGCTTTAATCCAAAACCGGCATTTTTAATGACTGGGTAGTTGTCCATGTTTAATTTGCCACCGGGGCCAAACATTAGCACTTGCTCACAGATGTCATCTTTGAGCAAGTAGGTGCCCACCGCACCTTCCTGAGCGATGCCCAAATCGCCAGCGCTTTGGGCAAGCGTCAGTGCTGCTCGGGTAAGGAGGCTGGTTTCACCGACCTGGGCACCGATGATAATCGGTATTTTGAGGGCTTTGGCTGAGTTGACTATGTCCAGACCGCGCAGTAATCCGCCCATCTTGGAAACACGAATATTAATAATCCACGGCGAAGGCTTTGTAGCCAGATGTTTAAACTGCTCAATACGAAGAAAACTTTCGTCAAGAATGATTTTTGTATTGAGAGCCTGGTGTAATTCAAGTAATTGATCATAATTATTGGCGGCCAGAGGTTCTTCTATGGCAAAAAAATCCGCTTCCAGTGCGCGAAGATAGTTAATAGCTTTTGTCGTGCTGCGCCAAAGGTTATTGGCGTCGAGGCGCAGGCGATATTGCTCTGGGCAATTATTGGCCAGAAAATGGAGTTTGCTTTTATCGCCGCTGAGCTGGCCGGAGAGCTTTATCTTGAAATCGAGAAACCCCAGATCGATATAGCGCTGTGCTAATTTTGAAAAAGCATCGTCATCCATATCGCCGATGACGGCGGTGTATTGAAATATCCCCTCTAGTTCACGCTGTGACAAAAGGCTTTCGACGGATTCTTCAGAAGTTTTTGCTAGTGCGTCAAGCAGCGCCAATTCCAGCGCGCACCAGGCAGCTGGGTGGCTATTAATATCAGACCTGTGTTCAGTTACCCAGGCACTCAGGCTGTCGAGACCAGTGATATTGTTTTTCAGTCGTTCGATATGCTCACTGCAAAAATCCCTGGCACTTTCTACGCTTTCCCCAGTGACATAAGAGCGCGGGCAGGATTCGCCAAAGCCGATCACTCCGTTTGTTGTGTGCACTTCAACCCAGAGACTACTCGTGCAATTTCGTTCGGCAGAGGCGTGTTTGAAACTGAAGTTAAAGGGTATGGTTATCGTTTTAATAAAGATGTTTTGAATATTAATCGAATTATTCCAGTAGCCAGTGTTGATAAGTGAAATCGAGGTCCTTTTTATACATCAGGGGCAGTACCTTGAATTGTCCTTCGCGCATGCCTTTGCCCAGGCAATGTTGTTTATAGGCGTCTGCGCTGCCTTGTTTGAGATGTAACACTTCCAGCCGCTTTAGCCGGCCACTGTTACGCTTTTCACGATATTCAATATTGAGTTCACCCAGTGAATTATCTATATATTTCGACAGTTTGCTTGCCGACTGGGTAGCTTCATCAAAAACCTCGAGTAATAGCAGATATCGAGTGTGTTCTTCATCGGCGAGCATAAGATAAAAAGGGCAGCTGAAGTTATATGCTGCTTCGGCTTGCTCAATAGCGCAGCGGACCTGGCTTTCATAGAGCTTCTCACCGGTAATGCTGGTTACGCCTTTACCTTTTTGTGCAAATTCGAGTAAGGGTGTGCGCCGTAGAAAGCCATTAACCCGAACGATGTCGTTCATGAAATAGCGATACAAACCTGAGTCGGTAGTGACGATGATGTAGTACTCGGCTCCATCTTTTAACTTGCCGAGGGTGACCGTTTCACGTTGGCCATCTTCCCATACCGATTTTTCGATGAACTCGAAGAAATGATGGTTGAGTGTTGGCACTCCGGCAGCAGAGTGTGTGGATATGGGTAAGGTGCCACGAAATTCACTGGCAATATAACCCAGCTCATAGATGAGCGTTTGCCTGGGTAATTGTTGTTTAAGCGTATTTATGGCGATACCACAACTGCCCCCAGTCCAGGTGGTAACCATGCGCAGGTTTGGCCACAACTGTGCGTAACTAAGGTCGGGATGCTCTTGCAGCAACTCTTCCAGTTCTTCAGCGCGTTGTTGATCTTTAATTAATAATGATTCCACCGCTCTTTTAATTGCAATCGGTAGTTCACTGGTACGATGAAATCGACCATCGGCCAGATCCCTAATATAAGTTTGTGGGGACTGGTGAAATATATCGATCAAACGCAGCAGAGAGGAGGGGTTAGCAGTGGCTATGTAAGTGAGATTCCGCTCGGCAAGTGTGAGACGTAGAATAAGTTCGTATTTTAGCTCGTAGTCCTGAATATCAAATACTTCGGACGGTAGTATATAGTTGGCTCGAATCAGTGATGGCATGGTTTGGTAAGCAAGACCAGAAACTGAGCCATAGGGAATGCCGGTGTCGAAAAACCCTTCGGTAGCCGGGCTGACAATGCCAAGAAAGCGACCGGTTAAGGCTGCGCGGCAATTTCGGAACTGGTGATAAACAATTAGTCTCTGCTCTCTACGGTACTTGTGAAATGCGGTAGAAGTTACTGGCAGATATTTCGGGGTGCCCGTGGTGCCGCTGGTTACTGCGTAAAGTAGGGGTTCCTGCCGTGTGATTGCAGAGTGCTTGCCCTGAATTTGATCGTCAATATAGGGTTTGAGATCCTCATATTGCTGAATAGGAACCCTTGCTAAATAGTTATCGTATGAGTCAATGTTCGCAAAGTTATTGTCCTGCCCAAAAGTGGTGTCACGGTTGTTGTTGATAATACGGCGCAAAACCCTCAACTGAATGTTGTCAGGGGTGCGCAAGGAGCTCAGCAATGGCCACCAGTAAAGAAACCGCGAAAACCAGTTGAATACTTTGAGCAGCCCCTTAATAAAAATCTGCTTTGTGTTCAACATGGGCACATTTTTATTAGTGATATCACTGACAAAAGGTGTGCCCATTTGCGCGATGAAGCTCATTGGATAGTCCGGATTCTTTAATCCCAAATTTTCGACCTTTCGATTCCGAGGTAGAAACCAGCTGCCAAATACAAGATCCCAAATGATGAGATTATTGCCGTAATTGGTATTGGCTTCACTGGACAGACGTGAATGGTGCCAGCGATGTAGTTCAGCGGTACTGATCAGGTAATTCAAAAAACCATGACGAAGTTTGATGTTGGAATGCTGAAAGAAGCCATTTATTGAATAAAAGACAAAATATAAAGCGATAACTTCGTTAGCAACACCGAGCAGTATGAACGGCAACGCATCAAGCAGGAATTGCAGCGCTTTCTCCAGGGGGTGAAAGCGTCCAACATTGAGCCAGTAGAGTTTGTCCACTGAATGGTGTACGCCATGCAATCGCCACAGTAATGGATTGGTATGGGCAAAACGGTGCAGCCAGTAACGCATAAATTCGGCGACCACTAGCATCAGTGCTACCTGAGCGAGAGTATTCCATTGGTGAGGCCACCATGGACTGGCTGTTAAGCCGGCAAGACGCATCGGTTCGACGAGTGCAATAACGGCGACAAAACCTAGCAGTCGGGGCAGGGCTACCTGTACAAATAGCATAAACAGAAGATCATTCTTTACATCGAATGACCTCGGACGCCAGGCAGCCCGATTGGGCAGTGCCAATTCCAGAAAAGCGACAGAAGCCAGACCCATGAATACAGGTAGATAGGTGCTTAGTAGCAGTGGGTGGCGAAGACTCAGCAGCCACTGGTGACAAATAATGGCAAGCAGGATAGTGCCGGGATAGGCAATCCATGGCAAGTATCGCTCAGCGATCAAAGCCATTATTTATTTACCTTACTGGGATTATTTGCCTTGTCGGGGCTTTGAAAATGGTAACTGCTTGTCATCAGAATAAATGTCGCCAGCACAAAATGGAAAAAGGTCGGTATATGGTTACTAAACCAGCGGTTGTCAGAAAACACGGTTAAACCCAGGCTGACTCGCACGACCATTGTTGCAAAGTAAAGACCGCCCAAAGCCAGAAGAATTATGCCCCGTGTTCGATTGCGGTTTGTTGTGCCACGATACACACCGTAAGCAGTTCTCAAACAAAAATATATAATGACAAGCTGTGCAAGGACAAGAATGCCATAGGGCACTTTCTCACTATGCCAGCTTTCAAAGGGCGGCAGTAAGGAGGTCGGGTAGTAGAATTGTATTAGTTGCGCTGCTACGCGAAAGCAGAATAGCGCCAGTAAAATCCACAGAATTGCTGCTAATTTGTTGTTGGCTAATGGGGCGGTATTCATTGATTTGGTGATATTGCTGAAAGTCTCTCGGTAGCCTGGCGAGGGTGATCCTGGCCAGGCGAAGATAAACCTGGCCCCGATACTTCATTCCAGTACATTATTTCCGTCACGGCGTAGTTGGAGTAACTCGTTGGCAGTGGGGTCTTCGCTGATCTGGACAAGTGTTTTACCAAAGTTGCCTCCAGAGAGCATGGTGGAAAACGCTTCAGGCGCGTTCTCCAGGCCCTGCCACAGGTCTTCCTTATATTTAATCAGACCATCTTTAACCCACGCGCCCATTTCGCTGAGGAACTGATCCTGGTAGTCCTTTACGAAATTTCCTACCGCGAGGCTGTGGACGCTTACCTCCTGTTTAGCAAATATTGATTCGCCGGATTTTTTCCATTGTATATGAACAGATTCAAGCATGGCCCCCAGGTCATCATTACCGTATTGGGAGATTAATCCGCACAGGGAAATACGGGCTTTTCGATTGAGTAGAGGTTTAACTGCTTCGAACACTTTACCACCGACGTTTTCGAAGTAGATATCTATGCCGTCAGGACATGCTGTTCGTAACTGATCAGCGAAGTCCTCATCTCTGTGATTAAGCGCTGCATCAAACCCTAGAGTCTCGGTGACGAAGTTGCATTTTTCTGTCGAGCCAGTAATGCCTATGACACGACAACCCTTTATTTTGGCGATTTGACCGGCATTTTGACCGACACCGCCTGAGGCTGCAGACACCACAACGGTTTCACCGGCCTGTGGCTGACATTGCAAATAAACACCCGAGTAAGCAGTGAGACCCAACATACCCAACACACCAAGAGCCGTCGAAATAGGCGCTAGCGCAGGATCAATCTTGCGGGGCAGCATATAGTCAAATACCGAAATGCCATCGCCGACCAGGCCATAGTCCTGCCAGCCATTGGTGTTAAATATCAGGTCGCCTTCCTGATAGCCATCCACAAGACTTTTGGTCACCTGTGAAACAGTGCGGCCATGGCATATATCGCCCTTCTTTTCTGCGCCAGCTCGAAGACGTACCCATTGGTATGGATCTAAGGAGAGGTAAATGGTTCTCGTACAAAGTTGATTTCTGGCTGGCTCGGGAGCGATGTCGGTAGAAAGTATAAAATCACCGTCGGTGGGCCAGCCCTGTGCAGGGCTCCGTGCTACTTTCCATTGACGGTTATTTATAGTGTTCACAGTGACTTAGCTCCAGCCTTTATCCCTCATCCCAGCAACCTGGATAAATGGACGCTCGTTTTCGATCCTTTTTGTTCTTATGTTTCCCAGGTGCAATTCGTCGTCAACCCGCAAAGCCACTAATATTGGCTGAGGTGCTCATGGCCTGGTGGGCCGTTAAGTGTCCTCGACACGAATCATCAGCTTACCGGTGTTACCCCCTGTGTAAAGCATTTTCAGAGATTCGAGGGCATTGTCCAGACCATCAATAACCTGTGTGCGCACTTTTATTTTCCCCTCAGCCATCCACTGACTCAACGCAGTGATGGCCTCTGGATAACGCTCGGCATAATCCAGGACGATAAAGCCCTCAACGCGTAAGCGCTGCATAAGAATCATGGCGTAATTGGCTGGGCCAATGGCTTCGGTGGAGTTGTACTGAGAGATAAGCCCGCAGGTGGATATACGACCTTTTAGATTCATCAGTTTCAGGCAGGCATCGAGAATATCGCCGCCGACGTTATCAAAGTAGACATCAATCCCCCTGGGACATGCTGCGGCAAGCGCCTCCGGCACATTCTGAGTGCGGTAGTTGATAGCTTCGTCAAAGCCGAGATCGTTTTTAATCCATGTACATTTATCATCGGTGCCTGCCAGGCCGACGACATGACAACCTTTGATTTTGGCGATTTGACCGACGATTGAACCCACGGCTCCAGCCGCCGCCGAAACCACCACGGTTTCTCCAGTTTGAGGTTGGCCGATATCGAGCAGACCAAAATAAGCGGTGGGTCCAACCAATGCCAGGGTGCTGAAAGCATCGACCACTGGCACAGGGCCGGTATCACCCAGAGGTGACATGGTTTCGGGCGTGCCGATCTGAAAATCTGCCCAGGTGCCGAGTCCGCTGACAATAGTACCTTCGCTATAATCAGGGTGACTGGATTTAACCACTGTGCCGCAAACCAGGCCGCGCATAGGGTCATTCAGTTCTACTGGCGGCATATATTGATCCATATCGCTCATCCAGATTCGGTTGGTAGGGTCCAGCGACAGGTAGTTAAGCCGAATCAGAAATTCGCCTGCCACAGGTTCTGGAACACTTTCTTCGGCAAAACTAAGCACATCGTCGCTGATCTCGCCCACGGGTCGTTTACGTAGCCGCCATACACGGTTTGTTTTAGACATTTTTTATAGTGCTCCTTATAAAATTAAGTTTTTTCAGGGATTTTCCTTCGAGGATTTCCTTTTGTTGATTTGTTTTAACGGATTTCCTTTTCTGGAAACCTGTAGTGCTGGCTGCCCGGTCTTTCATTTTAAAGCATTTGAATTTCGTAGCCTCTTACTTTGAGTTGGTCGAGTAAACCGTCATCACCGACCAGATGCAGAGCGCCAATTAACACAAATTCGACTTTGTCGGTGTATAGCATAGACTCAATTTGAGGAAGCCATGCATTATTTCTATTAACCAGTATGGATTTATAAAGTTCCAGGAAATTATTCTTTAAAGGTAAAAGCGCTACTTCATTTAGTCTGGCCGTATTCCCCTGTCGCCAACTTTCCTTTATTTGCGTTAGTGTTGCCGACAGTCCCTGCATATCACGCAGGGTATAAGTGATCATTAGATCTTCCTGACCGATGCCCATTGAAGACAGGAAAGCTATCTGTTCTTCGATGGTCTCCAGTTGTGCTACTTCTTTATCATCGTTTAATGCCTTGGCGGCGAAAAACATGTCTACCCCGGTACTGGCCAGGCCAAGACGCTGTAACTCAATAATCGTTAGCACCATCGCCGCCATTCCCGGTTTAAATTTAATTATATATTCTGTGGGAATTCCGCGCTCGGTGCAGTGGATATCCAGTGCTGTATAGGTCTCTTCACTTAAGGTCTGGCGCAAGTTGCGTCCATTAGTGTAGGTCACTTCTTTCAGTATCATTTGCTGGATTTCCGGGCTTTGCATTTTCAGCACATCTGTTTCAAATACCAGCACCGTTGATTCGTCGTACGCTTCATCGAACGCAGGGGGCAGGGGGTAATCCTGTTCGCTTAGTAGATGTATGGTGCCGCCAATGAAAAGATGATGATCCCCGTTTGTAACTCGCCATACGGGTGAGCCGGCACGTACCGAAAGTGAAATAGAGAAAGTCAGTAATAGCAGGACTAACCTTGAGCTTTTTATGTTCATTTTCAGTTTCCTTTAGCAGAGGTTCTCCAGTGCTATCCGTATATATTGCATATCATTTTTTTCACTGATATTTATCGATCAGTCAGTCCATCTTCTCCATAATTATTGGCTGGCCCCTGCCCCTGCGGTCCTAATCGACCTTCATTGCCAAAATGACCCTGCCCGGGTACGTAGTTAATTTCAACACGAATGCCGTCCGGGTCTTCAAACAAAACCGAATAGTAACCGGGAGCGAAATGCGATCCATCCTCTGGAGGATGGACGATATGGGCTTCCAGGTTTGTGTTAACAAATTCATAAATTGAATCGACGTCTTCTCTTGAACGTGCTCGAAAGCAAAAATGGTGGAGCCCAATCGTATCCTGGTCAAATGTCTTCTGGTTTTTTTTGTCTGCAGCCGTACGCACCAAAATGCCAGTACGACTGCCTATACAATACACCGTGTTTTCATTGCGTATCAGCGTTTTCATATCCATGAAGTGACACAGTTTCTCCCAAAAGGGCAGGCAGCGTTTGCCATCGTTAACGGTTAGCTGGATATGCGCTATGCCATTTAAATCTCTGAGGGTTATATTCCCCGCCGCTTGCGGCGTACTATGGTGTGATGAGCGAATACATCCACAAGAGCCACAATGTTACAGTTTTGTTGTATCACATGGTATTTCCTGCGAAGTAT
>Ga0164315_10003835_pt1 | contig 11688 bp, 9 predicted proteins | sample GuaBasSedimGuay6_FD_113737 | JGI IMG/M metagenome (GOLD analysis project Ga0164315, IMG submission 113737) | Subseafloor sediment microbial communities from Guaymas Basin, Gulf of California, Mexico - Guay6, Core 4569-2, 0-3 cm | ecosystem: Environmental > Aquatic > Marine > Hydrothermal vents >... | reverse complement strand
GAATACAATATGGCGTCGGAAGTACCTATTTCAAAATCATCACCACTTTCGTATTGTTTCATTGCTTCATCGAAAATATTATCGACTGCCCAATGTGATTTACCAATTGTTATCAGATAATCTTCTCCCCAGAAAATTTTAACTTCACGAGGTTTGATAAAGTGATTTTGCTTGTCGAAATTTGGGAAATGTAATACTAAAAAATAGTAATCATCATAAATATCAATTTTCGATCGTTGATTAGATTCCTTAATATCTTCAATATCCAAAGGGTGGAAATGATAAGTATTCTCTATTGCATCAAAGTCTTCATTGGATGGAGTTTTTACATTCAACCACTTTAACCTTCCGATTTTTATTGTTTCAATCATAGGCTTTTCCTCCCTTTTAAGTTTTTACAATATTAATGATTTCCCAAATAGTAATTGTTACGTTAGCATTATTTAAAAGTCAATTTCCTAAAGTGGAATATTGCCATGTTTTTTTGGTGGATTACTGACTGCTTTATTCTCTGTCATTTCCAATGCCTGAACCAATTTCTTACGTGTATTATGTGGGAATATTATTTCGTCAATATATCCCAACTCGGCTGCTTTGTATGGACTGGCAAAATTTTTGCGATAATCATCAACAGCCTTTTGTCTTGCCTCGTCATTCTCCAGTTTATTACGATAGATAATATTAACAGCGCCATCAGGTCCCATCACAGCAATTTCTGCAGTTGGATAGGCAAAATTATAATCGGCACCAATATGCTTACTCGACATTACATCATAAGCACCTCCATAGGCTTTACGAGTAATAATTGTAATTTTAGGTACAGTGGCTTCAGCAAAAGCATAAAGTAGTTTAGCTCCATGCTTAATTATTCCACCAAATTCCTGTGCCGTTCCAGGTAAAAAGCCTGGCACATCCTCGAATGTAACCAATGGAATATTAAAAGCATCGCAAAAACGTACAAAACGAGCCGCTTTTGTTGAACTATCTATGTCTAAAACACCGGCCAAAACAGATGGTTGATTGGCAACAATACCTATCGGGCGTCCTGCAATTCTGGCAAAGCCAACAATTATATTTTTAGCATAATGAGGCTGTACCTCTAAAAAGTGTTTATTATCAACAACGGGCAAAATTATGTCCATCATATTGTAAGGCTTGTTGGGATCGGTTGGAATAATATCATCCAATTTTGGTTCTTCCCTGGTAAGGTCATCAACACATACTTTACGTGGTGGATCTTCCATATTATTTGATGGAAGGAAACTCATTAGTTCCCTTATCATCATCATGGCTTGCTGATCGTCGTCGGCAGTAAAATGAGCAACACCCGATTTTTGATTATGAGTCATTGCTCCACCAAGGTCTTCCATAGTAACCTCTTCGTTAGTTACCGTTTTTATCACATCAGGGCCAGTAACAAACATATATGAAGTTTCCTTCACCATCATAATAAAGTCTGTAATAGCAGGTGAATAAACAGCACCTCCGGCACATGGTCCTAAAATTGCAGATATCTGTGGAATAACACCTGAACTTCTAACATTACGATAGAAAATATCGGCATATCCAGCAAGACTTTCCACACCTTCCTGAATACGTGCACCACCTGAGTCATTAAGACCAATAACAGGAGCCCCCATTTTCATGGCAAGATCCATTATTTTTACAATTTTATCAGCATTAGCGCGACTTAGAGAACCTCCTAAAACAGTAAAATCCTGGGCAAAGGCATACATTAGTCTTCCGTCGATTTTTCCATAACCGGAAACTACTCCATCACCAAGCACTTTGTTTTTTTCCATTCCAAAGTTAGTACTCCTATGTGTTACAAACTTATCAATCTCAACAAATGTACCCGAGTCGAACAAGTCAGCAATTCTTTCACGTGCAGTTCTTCTTCCAGCATTATGTTGTTTATCAATACGCGCCTGACCACCACCAAGTTCAGCTAGTTTATGCTTTTCTTCAAGTTCCTGTATTTTTGGTTTAAGTGACATCTTTTTCTAAATTTTTTGATTCTTAAAATATTATTAATCTACTCCTCAACATACTCTTCAAAACTGATAAGTGGCTGATTGCCTTCAATATTATCACCTTCTTTAACAAGTACTTCTTTAACTACACGGTCTTTTACCGCTTTGTATTCACTTTCCATTTTCATGGCAGAAACTACTACAACCGTTTCACCACCTTTTACTAAGTCTCCCTCTTTTACAAGAATCTTCACAACCTTGCCCGGCATGGGAGTTGAAATAAAATCAGCGTCATCATCTTCACCAGATTTTCGGCTATTCATATATTTTGATTCTGCATCAATTATCTCAATATCGAAAGAGTTGTACAATGTATCTACATTATATCCTTTGACACCATTTCTGGTAAGTTCAATATTAAAAGAGGTTCCGTCAAGGAGTAGTGAATAAACACCTTTTTCAACTTCAATAATATCTACATTGTATTTCCTATCGTCAACTGCTATTTCAAGCATATTTCCATCCCTGCTCAGGACTTCAATTTGCGATACTTCGTCGTTTATTTTTATTTCGTATGACATTAACTTAACTTTAATTTATAAACGATTAATATTCTTTTTCCGACCATAACTTTTCCAGTTATTAGAACCTGAAGTTGCTGAAGTAGTAGTACTATTTTCCTCAAGCTTCGACAGATAATCAACAAAGGCTGCAATGGCTGCAACATCTTCTAATTTTTGAGATTTTACCTTTTTAGGTTCCAGATATTTCGCATTATCCACAATGAAGTGAGTATTATACTTTCCCTTTTTAAAATCTGGCACGTCCATTATTTTATGCAAAAACGGAATAGATGTTTTTATTCCTGTAATTTTATACGCATAAAGTGCCCTCTTCATTCTATCAATAGCTTCGTCGCGCGTAGGTGCCCAAACAATAAGTTTAGAAATCATTGGATCATAATACATAGGTATTTCATATCCCTCATAAACATATCCATCATGTCGCACACCCAAACCTAAGGGCTCAGTAATATGCTTAATAACACCTGGGTTTGGTAAAAAGTTATTATCTGGATCCTCTGCATAAATCCTCACCTCGATGGCATGACCATTTTGAGTTAGGTTCTCTTGTTTAAATTCAAGTTCTAAATTATTTGCAATTTTAATCTGCTCTTTTACCAGGTCAACTCCTACTACTCTCTCAGTAATTGGATGTTCAACTTGCAAACGAGTATTCATCTCAAGAAAATAATAATTAAGATTGTCATCTACAATAAACTCAATAGTTCCTGCTCCTGAATAGTCAACTGCTTTTGCTGCTGCTACAGCATGTTTCCCCATCTCATCCCTTACTTCAGGAGTCATAATTGGGGAAGGTGTTTCCTCAACCACTTTTTGATGACGACGCTGAACTGAACACTCTCTTTCAAAGAGGTGCACTCCGTTTCCGTGGTTGTCACATAGTATCTGAAATTCAATGTGGTGAGGAGAATCTATGTATTTCTCAACATAAACCTCATCATTACCAAATGATGCCATAGCCTCAGATTTTGCAGCCGTTACAGAAGCAACAATATCTTCTTCCTTCTCAACAAGCCTCATGCCTTTTCCACCACCACCAGCGCTGGCCTTAATCATTACAGGAAGGCCTACCTCTTTTACTGTTTCTATTGCCTCTTCTAAATCACTAATTGCCTTGGTAGTTCCAGGAACCACCGGTACTGATGCCGTTAACATTTTCTTACGAGCTGTAATCTTATCTCCCATGGTATTTATTGCATAGGATGAAGGTCCGATAAATATTATCCCTTCTTTTTTACATCTATCTGAAAATTCAGCATTCTCCGATAAAAATCCATAACCAGGATGTATTGCATCTGCTCCACTTTTCTTTGCAGCATCAATAATATTATCAATAACAAGATAACTTTCTGCAGCAACGGATGGCCCAATATAATAGGCTTCATCAGCATATCGTACATGCATAGATGTACGGTCGGCCTCAGAAAATACTGCAACCGATTTTATTCCCATTTCCCTACAAGAGCGCATAACACGAATGGCTATTTCTCCCCTGTTGGCTACCAGAATCTTTTTAATCATATGTAATTATGCTTTTAAATGTCAGTATTACAATCATTTAACTGTAATTAACCCATTCTTTTGAGCGCGTAAAGATAGAAAATATAGAATAAATTAACATAATTAATACTCCTAATGTTCGCCTTTTAACATTTTGTCTATCTTTAAAAATTGTTTTTTTTGAAACTCTATCAAAGTAATATCTACTTTTGAACCTATGCCATTTAGTATTATTAAAAAAGAATTGTCAAAAATAAAGTTGTCTGTTTTACTGAGTTTAGTATTATGTTTTTCAGTAAGTATGACATCATTATTTGCTCAGAATACTGAAAATATTACCAAACTAAAAGCACAACTTGAAAATGCATTACCCAATGAAAAGGCTAATATTTTAAAGTCAATCTCGGACGAATATGAGGATATCAACAAAGAGAAACAAATTGAATATGCTGAGAAAATTGTTGATATGCCCGATAGTTTAGTGGATATGGGGCTGAAGAGCCAGATGTACGAACTACTCTCGGAATATTACAAATCAAAAAACAAAAGCAATCTAAATGAGACCTCTGTTGAAAAGAGTGCTGACCAAACCAACTATTTTGCTTTGATCACATTTATTATTTCCCTGGTTGTGTTTATTGCCGTATTACTTTTTTATTTGTTGTCGGGCAAAAAGCATAATAATAAGGTAAACGAAATAGATAACCAGGCAGAAAAAGTTTACAACGATAAATACGCAAAACTTAAGGGTGTTGAAGAAAAACTTAATTTGGAACTACAGCCCTTAAAAGTCGAATTAGAGAAATACGAAAAGGAAGAGGCAGAACTAAAAAAGAAACTTAAAAATCTTGAAGAGGCCAATTATCTTAAAAATGCCTTTTTATCGAATATGAGTCATGAAATAAGGACTTCTTTAAACGGAATTAGTGGTTTTGCAAATATTCTTGAGACAGAACTCGCCTTAATGGCGGATGAAAACCTCTATTCTCATGCTCAAAAAATACAAGAAAGTGGGAGTAAACTGGAGAACCTTCTGACTAATATTATTGACATATCAAGACTAGAAGCTAATGTTGTTGAAAAAGAAATTAAGGAACATAGCCTCTTAGATATTATTACTGCTGTTGAGGACATTAATAGTTTTAAAGCAAATGAAAAAGGTTTAGTGTTTAAAACTAAAATTGACACCCCTTCTCCTCTGGTTCTTGCTGACAACGAAAAATTAAAAAAACTTCTTAATGTACTGGTAGATAATGCTATTAAATATACCCGAAAAGGATTTGTAACCATTACTGGCTCTTCTATTGAAGAAAACAACACCCTTAAAATTGAAATAAAAGATACTGGTGACGGCATTCAAAATGATTATGCACAGTTGATAAATAAAGCCTTTAATTCGAATATTGATGAACATGATAAATCCTATGAAGGAATAGGTATTGGTCTTAGACTTTGCAAAAAATTTACAGACCTGATGGATGGTAGCATCAGCATGAAAACTATTGATGGTAAAGGGACAAGTTTTACAATAATATTACCTGCATCAAAAGGAGAACAGAAAACCGAAGACATTACTAAAGCTGAAAAGCCTGTCGTTACACTTGTAAACGCACCAGAACTTGGTTCTCTTGATATTTTTATTGTTGAAGACGACCGAATGAATCGCATGGTTTTGGAGAAGATGCTTAAAAAATCCGGAACTATTGTCACTGCAGTAGATGGTGACGATGCTATGAAAATTATCAAAAAGTATCAGAAAAAAAGCAAACAATATCATGTAATGCTTTTCGACATTAATTTACCAGCACCATGGGACGGGACAAGATTAATGCAGGAAATAAGAAGGATTTATCCAGAATATAAAAATATCCCATTTATTGCTCAAACAGCTTATGCGATGGCTGGAGATAAAGACCGTTTTCTTGAGGCCGGATTTGATGATTACATTGCAAAGCCAATTATGAAAAACGAACTTCTAACACTTATTGAAAAACAACTGGTAAAATTCGCAGGTAAAACTTCCTAGTTAAAATCATCTAAACTTAACTTAATAGTTTGAAATACTGACCAAGAACAATACCCCATATCTTTGAAAACGTTTGAAATTGGGAAATGAGACAGTCTGTATTCTCTTTCTCAACATATTTTCAAATTATGTTTTATTAGCAATTACAAGAAACAATAAAGCTGTCAATTAACTTATATTTGCACTAACATAAAAAAACTAAATCAATGAGTAAAATTTCTGATAAAATAAACCCGGGAGTAGCCACCGGTGACGATGTACAATATATTTTTAAGATTGCAAGAGAGAATGCATTTGCCTTACCTGCAGTAAATGTTGTTGGTAGCGATTCTGTTAATGCTGTTTTAGAGGCTGCTGCAAAAGTCAATTCACCAGTTATTATCCAGTTTTCAAATGGAGGTGGTGCTTTTTACGCCGGCAAAGGAATTAATATTGATGGAATGGATGCTGCAATAGCAGGAAGTATTTCAGGAGCAATTCATGTACACCAAATGGCTGCTTTGTATGGAGTACCTGTAATTTTACATACTGATCATGCAGCAAAAAAACTTCTCCCATGGATTGATGGTCTTTTAGATGCAGGTGAAGAGTTTTTCGAATTACATGGAAAACCACTTTTCTCTTCTCATATGCTCGACCTCTCGGAAGAACCATTGGAAGAAAACCTGGAAATTTGCAAAAACTATCTTGAAAGAATGGACAAGATGGGCATGACTTTGGAGATTGAACTTGGTATTACAGGTGGTGAAGAAGATGGAGTTGACAATACAGATATCGACAGTTCGAAACTTTACACACAACCTGAAGAAGTAGGTCGTGCTTTCGAGGTACTGTCTGCTGTAAGTAATAGATTTACAGTTGCTGCAGCATTTGGAAATGTACATGGAGTTTACAAACCAGGTAACGTTAAACTGGAACCTGCTATTCTTAAAAACTCACAGAAATATATCCAGGAAAAATATGGCACAGAAGAAAATCCAGTAAATTTTGTTTTCCATGGTGGCTCTGGTTCTGAACCGGCAAAAATTAAAGAGGCTATCTCTTACGGTGTAATCAAAATGAATATCGACACCGATACTCAGTGGGCTACATGGGATGGTGTGCGAGTTTATGAAGCTAAAAATCATGATTATCTTCAAGGCCAAATTGGCAATCCTGATGGTGAAGATGTACCAAATAAAAAATACTACGATCCTCGTAAATGGTTAAGAGTAGCACAAGAATCAATGGTTGCTCGTTTGGAGCAGGCTTTTGATGATTTAAATTGTTTAGATACATATTAGTAAACCTGGATTGATGGAGTATTGGAATTGAATAATTCACACAATATTCCGATACTCCAACACTCCAATACTCCAATAAAATGTTAAGTTATCCTCCTAAAATATTAATGGCTTTTGGTGAAACCTTTAGTGAGGAAAAGGGTGAATTTCTAAACTGGCTTTTGGAGAATGGATATCCTGAACTTTCGGCCTTAAGCAATGGTATCAGGGGAAGTAAAGAGGCCGCTGCATGGCTTTTTAAGAACAAGTTCCCTCATTTCGCCGCCTTCGATAATGCCGTTGGTGGTTCCGAGCAAGCCTACAAATGGTTATTAGATAATGAGCATGATTTGCTAGCAGTTTTCGTGGATGCCATTAACAATAATATGGAAGCTCTTGCCTGGTTCAAAAATCATGATCTCGAAATATTTATCCATCTTTCAAGAAAAATTAGAAATTTTCGTGAAAATCAGACATTTGATTATCACAAACTACATTTCTAAAACCCACATTAAACTCAACCTTTACTAGTGGTTGAAATTCAAAATCAAAACAAGTTGTAAAATCTTAATGCGGTTCATTGCCTTTCTTACAACAATCAGGCAAAGCAGCATAAGCCTTAGGCTCAGCAGACATTTCATCGGCATCATACCCAACTTTTGTAATTGCCTTTTTAATTTTTACCTTGGAGTTTTTTCCCTTTTTGTATTTCACCGTCAAAATTTTCGTCTCATTATCAAGCTCAACATACTTAACTCCTTTTTCAAAGGCAATGTCATGCTCTAACCTTTCCTTACAATCACCACAAATGGCAGATGTTTGAATCTCAACCACCTCAAGATCTTTGTCTTTATTCTTCTTAACATCCTCCTGTGCAAACAGACCACTCATCATTGCAACTACAAATACTAAACTTAATACAGTTCTTGTTTTCATTTCTTATTATTTTTAAATTAAACTTTATTTCTTTTCTATTTTATACCTAAACCCTGCAAACACTTTTATTCCGGCAATTGGTCCCCAAATTATTGAAGAATCAAAATAATCACCAAATGGATCATCAGAAGCTATTATGGGGTTTTCCTGTCTGTAGTTTGTGAGATTCTCAGTTCCAACATAAAAATCCCAATTTTTAAAAAAGCGGGTAATCTGAGCATTTACAATCACATAAGCAGGCGACCTTTCAGACAATTGATATTCATCAGGGTAAAAACCTGTGTAAGGCAAACGCTGATCACCATTTATTTGAGTGTTTAAATCAATTTGCCATTTTTTATAAGGTGTTAGATACGACAAAGATACTAGCCCTTTATATTTGTTAACCAATGGTTTATCAACATAATTATTATTTATGGTTGTTTTAACATCATTGTATCTAAAAGCCAGATTAACTTCAAAATCTTTGAAAAGCTCATAAAATGCCTCTATTTGAAAACTGTTTGAGCGTGAACGACCATCAAGATTGTAAACAAAAACTGTTTCCAACTGTTGTTCTCTATCTATGATAATCTGATTCTGAAATTGAGTATGGAAAAAATCGGCTGTCAAAACAAGTTCTCTTGCCCCAATTTGAATGTAAGAAGTGTAACTAAACCCAACATTCCATGAAGACTCAATCTTCAGGTCTTCAAGAAACATAAAATGCTTTGAAGTTGCTAAAACCGAAGTGTTCTCAGCCACAACACTAGCCGACCTAAAACCTCTTCCTCCACTTGCACGAATAATATTATGCTCATTAATATTGTACTTAGCATGCAGTCTTGGAGTAAATAATAACCCAAAAAGATTATGATAATCTAGCCGAAGTCCACTAATAATATTCAGATTGCTTTTGTTAGAATAGTTGTATTGAACAAAAATGCCGGGCACTCTTTCAAACCTATTGAACACACTATCATTTAAATCCTCGTAGTAATTATCTAGATTAAAACTCAAGCCTGCAGTGTATTGATGCCTGGTATCTCCAACCCATGATTGAAGCATGAGGTTACCATAATAGGACAACTGTTGAGCATTGTATTCATTGAGTCCGAAAAAGGAGATCTGATCATGAAAAACAACCTGATTTTGAAAACCCAAGCTACTTTCAGCCCTATTTTTAAAAATATAGCCAATTTTAGCAAAGCCCTCCAGTCTGTTCGTCTTCACACCAATTCCATAAGGATTGTCAGCCGTTCTTTCCAATCCTTTAATAAAATCCATTTGTCCACCTTGCCTATCTTCCAATAAATATTTTAACCCAAATTGAATACGCAGGTTGTCTCCTTTGTACTTCCATCGATTAAATATATTTACCTGACTTACCAGAGGCATATCCAAAAATGAATCATTGTTACGATCATGTTTTGTACCAAGATATTCAGCATGGGCTAAAAGTGCTGTACTCCATTTTTTATTAATGTTAAAGCGAGTATTTGCATTTATCTCTACTTTGCCATTCTGATTTGCATATGCATTTACAAATAGTTTATCTCCCTCCTCAGGTTTTTTAAATTCAATATTAATTTGTCCTGCCATTGACTCATAACCATTTATTACTGATGAGGTTCCTTTGGCAACCTGAATCGATTCCATCCAACTACCAGGAACATAACCTAAACCATATGGAGTGGCTAAGCCCCTGAAATTTGGGATGTTCTCAGTAAGAAATTGTGTGTAAATTCCAGCAAGGCCTAGCATTTGGATTTGCTTTGCCCCAGTTACTGCATCGCTGTAACTTACATCAACAGCAGCACTATTTTCAAAACTTTCCGATAAATTACAGCAGGCAGCTTTTTGTAATTCACCTTCATTAATATATAGTATTCCAAGGGTTTCAGTCCTTGACACAAAGTTACCCCTTTGCCTACTATTTATCTGTACTTCATCAAGTTCATTAGCTTCATTCAGGATAATATATACATGGTTGTAACCACTTTGAGCAAGGAATACTGTATCATTTTGATAACTAATAAAACTTACAACTACTATTTCGGGCTCTCCTTTCAATAATTCAAAACTAAAATGACCCGTTTCATCGGTGGTAGTCCCATTTTGTGTATTCAACTGAATAATGTTTGCTCCTATCAAAGGACTATCCTCATTATTTTGTTTTTCAAATACACCTCCTGTCATTGTTTGCGCTAACAAACTGTGTGTCTGCATAATAATTATGCAGACAAATAAAATATATTTATTCATGATTTACTAATTGAATTGTTCATACATCAAAAATTACCGCCTTTTGGCAGATGTACACAAATAATTAGCAGTGAGGATTAGGTTCAGTTTTTAACTGATGAAGCATTAGCAGAAGGGTTTTGGCTGCAGGTGGTTTGAATATTTTTTCAGTTTGAGAAAATTCAATATCAAAAGAAATATCATCTTCAGACTGAATAGTTAACTCTTCAAATACAAAATCAAAAACACTAGCTATGTTCACATTTTGATTGGCAATCTGAAACTCAATTGAAAGTTTAAATTGTTGCTCTGAAGTATTACAACACTCATTATCTTTTGACTGAGGTTTACTTTCAATAGTTTCTGAACAACAATCATGAGAAGTTGTCTCGCAACTATTATTTACCTTTTCTTTATGGCCGCAATCGGCTAGTCCAGCAAATAAACTACTCTTCTCGTAACCAGATTCTTTACAATGATGCGAATAAATATTAATACCACTCATGAAGACTAATAAAACAAGCCCAAGAGCAACACTTACAATATTTTTAATCAATGTTTTCATTTACTATTATTCTTTGCAAAATTACAAAGTGTATTATTAGAATGTGTTAATATGCTGTTAAAAATTAATACTACACATTCGCAATCGATTTAAACCTAAATTTTTCATAAATAAGTCTTCAATTATCCCTTTAATTTTATTAAATTTGAATCCCTTAAAAAATCAAATGATTAATATGGAATACGAGATACTAAAATTAGAAATTATCGATAATATCGCCACTGTAACTATCAGCAGGCCAAAGGCCATGAATGCTCTTAATACAAGGTTTTTTAACGAAATGGATGCTATGGTAGCAGAAATTTCAGGCAACAAAGATGTTAAAGTAATGATAGTAACGGGTGATGGAAAAGCATTTGTTGCAGGTGCTGATATTGCTGAAATGGTTGACAAAAATCCTGCTGAAGGCAGTGAATTTTCAAGTCTTGGACAAGCAACTTTCCGCAGTTTTGGTGAAATGGATATTCCGGTAATTGCTTGCATTAATGGTTTTGCTCTTGGCGGAGGACTTGAGTTGGCTATGGGCTGTGATTTCCGTACTGCAAGCACTAAAGCAAAGTTTGGTCAGCCGGAAGTTAGTTTGGGGCTTATTCCAGGTTATGCCGGAACACAAAGACTT
>Ga0164315_10003834_pt1 | contig 11689 bp, 10 predicted proteins | sample GuaBasSedimGuay6_FD_113737 | JGI IMG/M metagenome (GOLD analysis project Ga0164315, IMG submission 113737) | Subseafloor sediment microbial communities from Guaymas Basin, Gulf of California, Mexico - Guay6, Core 4569-2, 0-3 cm | ecosystem: Environmental > Aquatic > Marine > Hydrothermal vents... | reverse complement strand
GGGCTCTTCACGGAAGTGTGTACCTTTGAGCTGAATATCAGCATTGTTAAAACTACGAAATGTTAAGAATATAGCCCACGGATGCACAGCGTCCCACGGATGAAATGCATAAAATTAATATTATATATTTCGCGAGTGAAATCGTGTTTATTTCAGACGAATGTTAATAATTGCGAGGATTAGGATAATAGTCTGATTTATCCGTGGGACGCTGTGCATCCGTGGGCTTTACTCTCTGATCATACTGGTTACTCCAAAACCAATTTTATCTGGCATCATATCTATCGTTATATAGCGGTTACAAGTACGCACTTCCGTGAAGAACCAAAAAAAGTGGGATTTAAACTGGCGAATCAAATAGCCCGTTTATTTCAAATACATGAGTTCTGATCCTATACTCCAGTAGTGGTGCACATAAGGGAACCGCCCTAGGGAGCAGCCTCCTTCATACTCTTTATAAACTTCATAGGAAAAATTAACGCTAATACCTGAACAGTTGCTTTGATTTTTCTTTTAATTTGAGACAGTTATTGTATTATTTGGCTTTTATGTAATGGGTATAACTATAAATGGATCAAAAATATGGAAACTAATGTTGTAGAGACAGTAACAAATACGATTGCAGGAACTACCGGTGCTGCACAGGGATTGAGTGACAAGATAATGGAGTTGTTAGCTCTTTATGGTCTTAAAGTTTTGGCAGCTCTTGCTGTTCTTATTATAGGTCGAATTGCGGCCAAGATTATTAAAAAGCTTGTTGCAAAGATTATGCAAAAAGGTAAACAGGATGAGACTCTTGTCTCTTTTGTAAGTAGTTTAGTTTATGTTGCTATGATGGCCTTTGTTATTATTGCTGCGCTTGGTAAACTCGATATCAATACAGCATCGTTTGTTGCACTTCTCGGTGCAGCTGGGCTTGCCATTGGTCTGGCTCTTCAGGGATCTCTAGCTAACTTTGCTTCTGGAGTTTTGATGATCATCTTTAAACCATTTAAGGTTGGTGATTATATTGAAGGTGCTGGAACTGCCGGGGTTGTTGAGGAAATTCAAATTTTTAACACTATGCTTGCAACCCCTGATAATAAGGTAGTTATAATTCCAAATGCACAGATAACCGGTGGCAATGTTATTAATTACTCTTCCAAGGGAACTCGGCGTGTTGATATGACAGCAGGCATTGGATATGGTGATGATATTGATAAAGCCCGCAAAGTTTTGGAAGAAATTCTGGCTGGTGATGATAGAATTCTTAAAGATCCAGAACCAACTATTGCTGTTGCTGAACTGGCTGATAGCAGTGTGAACTTTGTGGTTCGTCCATGGGTTAATGTTGCCGATTACTGGGATGTTAAGTTTGCTCTGACTGAAGCTATCAAAAAGCAGTTTGATGCAAACGGTGTTTCAATTCCATTCCCACAGAGTGATGTTCATCTTTATAAGCATGAAAGATAATTTATTTCAAAAAAATCCTCTTTTATCATCTTTTACGTTGACTGTAAACGTCACAGGTATTACCATTATTAATGGTTGGTAATACCAAAGGAATAATTAATGACTGTAGTAACACTGAAAATGCCGGATGCTTTGGCTGATAGAGTTAGGATTTCTGCTGAATTTCAGCATACAAGCCGATCAGAAATTATGCGTAGGGCATTAAGGAAGTATGTTGATCAGGATATACCTGACAGCGCAAAGCCTACGGCTTATGATCTATTGAAAGATTTCGTTGGTTCAGTAGATGGAAGTTCTGATCTTTCTTCAAATTCTGATTATATGACTGGATATGGAGAATGAAAAGAGGAGCAATTATTGATACGGGGCCTTTAGTTGCTATTCTTAACCGCAATGATGAATATCATGCTTGGTCGGTTGACCAGCTCAAAGGCATTTCTGGTTCACTGCTAACATGTGAATCTGTAATTTCCGAGGCATTTTTTCTGTTGCGAAAAACTCGTAACGGTGCAGATCAATTAGAAATAATGCTTACTAAAGGGGTTATTATTGTTGAGTTTTCTTTGCATCAAGAATTGAAACATGTTTGTAAATTATTATCTAAATACAGGAATGTACCTATGTCTTTGGCAGACGCCTGCATGGTACGTATGGCAGAGATTCATTCTAAACATCGTATATTCACGTTGGATAGTGATTTTCATATATATCGCCAAAACAGAAACAGGCCAATTTCGGTAGTCATTCCGGATGATAGGTAAAAAAGGAAATTAATAATGAAAAGAGTAGGAATTATTGTGGTAGGGGTTATGGTTTTGGGACAGGGAGTTTTTGCGGCAGAAGCAAAATGGGAAAGCACTGTAGCTGCTGGTCTTGATCTGGCTTCAGGCAACAGCGAAACCATGGCAGCTAATGCCAGCATAAATGCAGAAAAGTCAGGTAAGATTAATGAAATTCGTCTTGGGGCAGAGGGTAATTTTGGTGAATCTACAATTAATGATATTGATGAAACAACAACCCAAAATGCTAAAGCCATAGCTGTGTATAAACGCAAGTTTGATAGTTTCTTTCTTTACTCAGATAACAGTATTTTGCATGACAAGATGACAGATATAGATTCTCGTCTTATTATCGGTATCGGTATTGGTCATCGTCTCGTAGAAACTGATATTATTAAATTTGATATTGAACTGGGTGGTGCCTATATTAATGAAGTGTTAGCAAATGATCCTAGTGATGATTTTTTTGCAGCACGTATTTCATTCAGACATGACCAAGCTCTCAGCGAACATTCAAAGCTGTGGCTTACTGCTGAATATATACCTAATATTGATGATTTTGAGGATTATCTTTTCAATGGCGAAGCTGGTATTGAAGCGGCGATTAATTCATCTCTCAGCCTACGTTTAGTTGTCCAGGATCGTTATGATAGCACTCCTTCCGCTGATAACGAAAAAAACGATCTAGCTGTGATTAGTTCGTTGGTCTATAAGCTTTAGTGCTTTTTTGCCTTGTTATTATAGATCAATTTAGACATTGTTATCGACGTTGTATATATTTTTAGCGGTTTACAAATTAATTTTTATGGAGTTTAGATATGAAACTGATTTTTTTGGGTCCTCCCGGTGCCGGTAAAGGTACGATTGCACAACGCGTAACCGATGATTTGGGTGTTGTTCAGATTTCAACAGGTGATCTTTTGAGAGCCGCTGTTGGCGCAGGTTCTGATCTTGGTAAAGAAGCCAAGGGCTATATGGACTCCGGTGAACTGGTTCCTGATAAGCTTGTAATTGATCTTCTTCAAGAACGTATTCTTGAAGATGATTGCAAAGACGGTTTCATTCTTGATGGTTTCCCACGCACAATTCCACAGGCCACGGCTCTTGAAGAAGCTGGGGTTCCGATTGATAAGGTTATTAACTTTGTTATTGCCGATGAATTGATTGTCCACCGTCTTTCTGGGCGCCGCATACACAAAGAGACTGGCAGAATTTATAACGTAAATCCTGATGGCACCCCCAAGCCACCAGAAGATATGGATCCATCTGAACTGTTACAACGTGATGATGACCAAGCGGAAGCAATAGCTAACCGTCTGGTTGTATATCGTGACCAGACAGAACCTTTGATTGGTTACTACACCGAAAAAGGACTTCTGATTGATGTAAAAGCATCTCAGGAAATAGATCTTACTGTCAACGATGTTAAAGCAGCTATTTAGGCTGCCTTCGTAATCAGTCTGCGCTTCATCCGAGTCTTGACGATCGGTATCTCTACAATTTTACTCTCAATGATTCATCATGAAGAGTTAGATAAATTTCGTCCATCCACCAGGATGCCCCTGCTTATAGGAGCGGTATCTGCGACAGAGGGGATAGAGGGTGATCAAGAAAACGGCAGAGACGATGTAGGTTGTTATAATTCCTCCCTCACCACGCAATCCGCCCCATTGTGCCAGCCCTTCCATTACGAAACGATGGATGAGATAGAAAAACATGGAGGTTTGTCCAAAAACTAGCAAGAATCCATTTTTTCTAACCCCTATGTGTTTTTCTAGCTTGATGAGTCCAGCCAAAATTAGGCAGAGCAATCCAAGCTCCAATGCCATGAAACTCAGCGAGGGCGGATATTTACTAACCAACAGAAATTGGATCCAACTGTTATTTTCCCTCAGAAAAAACATATTTCCATATCCATTAAACCACCGAACCACCCCAAAAATACTTAGGCTTAATAGACCACCCATAGTCAGCAACATTGCTGGTTGCGGGAGTTTGGACTCTGTGTTTTTGAGAGTTTTGATATAACGTCCAAAAGCCCATCCTATGCACATGAGTGATAGCCAAGGAAGTACGGGATAGGATATTCGGAAAAAAGGTTCATAGTAGAAAGCCATGCTCAAAGCGGTAGGAATTGATGGATTTCCGAGAGCGGGATCCCATAAATAGCTAACCAGCAGTTCGCCAAAGACAAGCCATCCGATCGCGAAGGGAAGAAGAAATTTGGTTGAAAGTCGCCGCAAAAATACCATACACATCATGGAAATACCGATGGCATAAAGAACCTGAAATGTTAAGCGCCCCGAAAATAGAGAAATCAGGGTAGGATCTAATATGGCTATGAAAAGCCCCCGCGTGAGAATACCTCGATCAATGCTCCATGGTGTCGCACCTTTGGCCATGCGACTCTGAACGCTAAGAGCGAGTGCTGTTCCGGCCAGAAATACAAAGGTGGGCGCACACAAGTGAGTGATCCATCGAGTCAAAAATTCCGCTACACCTATTACGGTTCCGGGTACAAAAAGTGCGACAGAGTCAGACGAAAAATGACCACCATCAAATGCCATTGAGGCATGGTCAATCATCATCAGAATCATTGCTACCCCACGCATCCAGTCGATAGCGGCAATACGTTTACTTTTTGTGGGGATGGCTAAAGTTTCTGACATTAAATTATTCTCGGTCATAAATTTCTTTTTAATAACCCTCAAGTATATTTATAAAAAATAAACGATAATAATATAGAGCCGTATGCCTCTCTCTATACGTCTACTCACTTTATCAGGTATTCGGCTATCTGGACTGCATTTTGGGCGGCACCTTTGCGGATGTTGTCTCCAGCTACAAAGAGTGCTAGTCCGTTTTCTGTGCTTTCATCGGGACGAATGCGTCCTACGAGACAATCATCTTTTCCGGCAACATTGAGGGGCAGTGGATATTCAGCTTTATCTGGGTTGTCGATAACCTGAATGCCTTGTGCAGCGTTTAGAACCTCACGAGCCTCTTCGGGTGTGATTTTGCGGTCAAACTCGATATTGATAGCTTCTGCGTGTCCGTAGAAGACTGGTACACGAACACATGTTGTTGATACTTTGATTTCATCGTCTTGTAGAATTTTGCGGGTCTCGAAGAGCATTTTAGCTTCTTCGCTAGTGTAGCCAGGCATATTTGCCTGAAGGCCACCAATTTGTGGCAGAACATTGAGTAGAATCTGGTGAGGGTATACTTCAGAAGTTATTTCTTCACCAGCAGCATATTGCTTGATCTGATTTTCAAGTTCTGTGATAGCGTTTCTGCCTGTGCCTGATACTGCCTGATATGTGGAGGCCACAATACGACGGATACGGGCTACTTTATGCAGAGGTCCAAGTGCCATCATGGCAATGATTGTGCTACAATTAGGGTTGGCAATAAATCCCTGATGATTTTTGAGCGCATCACCATTAACTTCTGGCACTACCAGAGGTACACGATCATCCATACGGAAATCGGATCCATTATCAATTACAGTAACTCCACGCTTTACGGCTTCCCAACCATATTGTTGAGAAGCTCCTGTGGCTCCTTCTGTTCCAGCAAAAAATGCAAAATCGAGTCCATCGAAAGATTCTGGTTTTGTCTCTACAACATGAAAGGTCTCCCCGGCAACTTCTTGATCACGTTCTGTGCGAGCCATGATTCTAATTTCATCACATGGAAATTCACGTTGACGTAAAACTTTTACCATCTCTGTGCCAACGGCACCTATTCCTACGATTCCTACTTTCATGTCATCACCTTGATATTTTTTATGTTTCTGTACGTCCCGCTCTATGCGCAGGATGATTCCGCCCATAGGCCGGAATCTACTTTTACCTAAATATACGTACCTTTCTTACAGGCCTTCTGCTACTAAATCGCCAACTTCTGTTGTGCTGTAGCCCATACGACCAGCTGCTAGGCTCTTGAGTTTATTGGCTGTTACTTCTGCAACTGCTTTTTCAATGTTAGCGGCGGCTTCTGTTTCACCGAGTGTATCAAGCATCATTGCGCCCGCACAGATTGCAGCCAATGGGTTGATAACATTCTGCCCGGTATATTTCGGTGCAGACCCGCCGATTGGTTCGAACATGCTGACACCTTCAGGATTGATGTTACCACCAGCTGCAATACCCATGCCACCTTGTGTCATTGCGCCAAGGTCAGTGATGATATCACCAAACATATTTCCAGTAACAAGTACGTCAAACCATTCTGGGCTCTTTATCATCCACATGCAGGTTGCATCTACGTGGTAGTAGTCACGACGTACATCAGCGAAATCTTTTTCTCCCATTTCGTTGAATGTGCGCTCCCAGAGATCAAATACATATGTCAGAACATTTGTTTTTCCAACAAGACCCAGTGTGTTTTCTTTGCCTTTACCCTGAGCTTTTTTACCGTGATTCCGTGCATATTCAAATGCATATTTAAGACAGCGTGCTACCTGATGGTAGTTATATACCATGCTTTGCACGGCAACTTCATGTTCTGTGCCCTTCATCGAAACTCCGCCGGTTCCGGTATAGATACCACCAGAATTTTCGCGAACAACAACATAATCAATCTGTTCCGGACCTTTGCCTCTTACCGGTGTTTCAACACCCGGGAAAAGTTTTACAGGACGAAGGTTAATGTATTGATCCAGTTCAAAACGAAGTTTAAGCAAAATTCCTTTTTCAAGAATACCAGGTTTAACATCGGGGTGACCAATAGCGCCAAGAAAGATTGCATCATGCTTACGCATCTCATCAGCAGCATTCGGAGGAAGCACCTCATTTGTGCGCATGTAGCGTTCGCCACCATAATCATAATCAGTAAAATTAAGTTTGAAGCCATATTTTGTAGCGGCTTCCTGCATTACCTTAACGCCTTCTACTACAACTTCAGGACCAGTTCCATCGCCACCTAAACTAGCTATATTATATGTTTTGCTCATTTGTTTACCTTTAAGCCATCTGCAAAACCTTTGGTTTTACTACGGCAGTTGTTAAGTTGCTAATTGTTAGTTGATAGGGGGCAGTTGCTAAAAACAAAAGTTTTATACAAGATTACCCATCAATTATCGACCTATCAATTATCAACTGGAACTTGTAAAACTAATAGTTTTGCAAGTTCCTCTTGTTATTAAAATGGTTGCCCGACTAGGACTCGAACCTAGACAAACAGTGTCAGAGACTGTCGTGCTGCCAATTACACAATCGGGCATTGAAAAATTAAGGGAGTATTCTTACGAAGTTATGACCGATTAGTCAACTCTCATCGGCATTAAAACATAGAGGAATGGAATGTCGCATTTAATTACGCCAGGGCTCATATTATCTGTGAGCTCAATTGCAATCTCATCATTTGCAAGATTTTTCAATGGATCCATCATATAATCTGGGTTAAATGCAACCGTGATCTCTTTTCCACTATATTTTATTGGAATCGTTTCGCGGGCTTCACCTATATCCGGTGTTTTGGTTAAAATCACCAATTGATTATCAGCAAATGTCAATTTAGTTGCACAGGTTTTATCTGCTGTAATCAGCGCGGCACGTTTAAGTGCTGTCAAAAGTATCTCACGTTCAATACTAACGCGTTCTTCACACTGAGCTGGGATAACCTGACGGAAGTTGGGGTAAGTACCATCAATCAGTTTTGATGCTACCATTATATCACTGAATTCAAAAATGATATTACCGTCTTTAACTGATATACGCAGATCTCCATCATCCTCGAGAACATGTTGTAGCTCGTTTACTGCCTTAGAAGGAAGAATCAATTCAGCTTCTGCCTCTTCTGGAAATTCAACTTCGTTCTCTACAAAAGCCAGACGCCGACCATCGGTTGCAACCATAGTCAATTTGCCATCTTTAAAACTCAGTAAAACCCCATTAAGAACATAGCGCGTCTCATCAGTAGATGCAGCATACGCTGTTTTTTTCAGCATCTCTTTAAAAACACCCTGATCAAGATGATAACTGACACCACCTTCGTCTGGTTGAGGAAGTGTTGGGAACTCTTCACCAAGCATACCCACAATCTTAAAAAATGAAGATCCAGCTCTGACCGAAGTCTGATCTTTATCATCTACATCAAGTTCAATTGTACCATTAGGTAATTCTCTTACAATACTAGAAAGGCGCCGAACAGGAATTGTGGTACTGCCTGCTTCTGTTATATTGCTCTCTACTTTACAGCGAACACTGACTTCAAGATCAGTTGTGGAAATTGTTATTGCCTCACCTTCTGCTGCAAGAAGGGCATTTGAAAGTATAGGAAGTGGGCTTTTTGCATTTACAATATTTTGTACTGCCTGCAGTCCTTCTAAAAGATCAGCTTTTTCTACGGTCAATTTCATTTGTGTCTCTCCAACTGGACTTGTTTTTTAACTTATCTACAATGGTATAGTATTAAATACCTTTATATATATAAATTATTCTTAGTATTATACCCTGTTAATTCTGTTGATAACTACGTAAGCCCTTAATTTAAAATGTGTTATCAAATATATTTCTGTTCATATTGTTGTTCAGTAAAATCACATATTAGAAGATAAACAGCAACCCTTTTAATAACTCACAACTTATCAACAAAATATCAATCAACAATCTACAGCTTATTATACGCTCTCATCAACAAAAAAATTTGATGTTTCATAAAAATTTAAAAGGCAATCAAGTTCTAATAAATATGATAGTACATAAAAGCACCCTCAATTTGATAGCACAAAGTCAGAAAATAGAAATAATAATAATACGCCAACGCAACAAACTTAACGAGACAGTGGTACATATAATTTGTGCATTAAAAAACTAACGATGCAGGGCTTAATTGCTAATTCAAGGTCTGACCCCAAAGGAAAATAAGAAATGCTCGCAAAAAAGTAGATATAGAGGTTACTATTCCGCATGACTTTATATAAAAATATATTACGGGGTTCGGCTGTTTATTTTATTTTGATTCTATCCGTGCTGTTGTCTGGATGTAGCCAAACAGCTGTAGAACCAATAGATGTTAATTTATCTAGTCTTGTTGCAAGAATGACTAATGTAGCAGCGTTTGCAGAAGTGCCGCTTGGGCAATCATATCTTGTGAGTTCTTATGATCGCCGTGGAGGTAATCAGGATTGGGCAATATGGACTAAAGCTGATTCCCGTGGGAGAGTGACTCTTTTAGATATTGACGGACCTGGATATATTTCGCGTTTGTGGATTGCTAGTTTCTATGTCAATCGCTGGTTTATATATATTGATCATGAAGATTCACCTAGACTTACGCTTACAAACAAAGAACTTTTTGGCGAAAAATTTCCGTTTTCACCGCCATTGGCGGGAAAAGCTGGCGGCGGCCGTTACAGTCTTGTTCCGATACCATTTGCGAAACATATTCGTATAGAGGTTGAACCGACTAAATTTGATAGGTCACAACGAAACTATTTTCAGATAAACTACACGTTGCTTTCAGAAGAAAACAGTATTTGCGAAAGTTGGCCACAAGTATTGACTCAGGCCGACAGCAATGCAATCAGTCGGGTCAATGCTGGTTTAAGTTCGAAGAAGAGCGCGCTACAGACTGCTAGTGATAGTTGTTTAAAAAATGTTGAAGAACAAATTGTTCCCGCACATGGAACATTATCGTTTTACAGTACACGAGGTGAAGGTTGCCTGAATTCATTTGCAATTCAGATTGTTTCGCCTTCCGGTGGCGACTTAATGCAACATGAGATTCTGCGCAAACTGCGTATTCGCATGCATTGGGATAGATCTCGGAATCCTAATGTAGATGTTCCGCTTGGCGACTTCTTCTGCAATCCTTTTTATCCGCGAAGTTTTTCTAGTTACTGGCTTGGCAATATAGACGGAACTTATGTGTGTCGTTTTCCTATGCCATATAAAAAGATGGCACGTTGTCTTCTTGTTAATGAAAGCGACCAGGATATAAGGGTTTTAGTTGGAACAAACTCGTCATCAGAAAAATCTAGGTGTGGGGCAGCTCGTCTCTTTCACGCAAAATGGAGCGCATCAATAAAATCAGGTGAGCCATTCAGTATGGCTAAATGCACGGGCGCCGGTCACTATGTCGGATGTTTTTTGACATCTATTGGGCAGGATGGCTCATGGAATATACTTGAGGGAGATGAGTATATCATCCCCAATGGAGATAGATCCATTGGCCAATACGGCACAGGTCTCGAAGACTACTTTAGTGGTGCATATTATTATGATTCGCTTTTTGATTTGTCATATCATGGATTAATTGAAAAAGGAGCAATGCGAACAGATCAATATCGTTTTCATGCACTGGATACAGTGGCCTTTAAAGATGGCCTCGAAATGGGCATAGAATTTGGCGATCAGAATCGGGCGCAGGGATATATGTCCAGTGTAGTCTACTGGTATGCAGACAAACCCCAGGGTGTAACCATTTCAGATTATGAAGAATCATTATTATCGCGTCCAAAAGACCGGTTTGAAGTTGCGGGACTGATGTCACAGCTTTTCTTGCTTGAACGCGGAGGTCTCTGGAAAGATGCAGCAGACCGGTGCGATTTTTTTGCTACAAGATATAGTCGATATCCATGGTCGGAAATACTGAAACTGCGCGCACTTGGGTATCGTGCAAAAACAGAAGGATTTGATGTCGTAAAAACGGAATACAAAAAAATAGCCACCAGTAAATTTGCACCTGCCGCAAAACAGGCCAAAGATATCTTGTGGGCGGCAGAAGCAGATAACCATGCTCTACTGGGGTTGCATATGCGTGGCAAATATAAAATCTGGATTGATGGAATAAAGATTGCCGAAGGAAACTCAAAAGCAGTGCTGGATGTAAAACAATTAAATCTTCACCCAGGCAAGCATACCTGGGAGGTAGAGTTCACACCCACAATGCAGGGAAGCATGATTTCAATGTGCCTTAGAACCAAATGGGGCGATATAACATCGGCAGGCGAATGGGAGATTGTGGAGGCTGATCCTATAAAAGGCCGCAAAGTTCCCGAATCATTCAAGGGCGCTCAGGTGCTACCAAACATGACCGTCTGGCAGTTTGAGCCAAACTCGTATGTAAACATGCAAAGCCAAGCACAAGGTATTTCACTCTGGTCTTTTTGGGCCGGACACCCAAAAGTAAAACGAGTGCGCCTGCGTCAAACATGGACAAACGGACCATCATCTAAGACAATTTCACCATCAAAAACAGCTGCCCCCGAACGCACAGATGACGAACTAAAAGCGCACACAATTGAATAGAGCTTAGTTCATTTGTTACCTGCTTCAAGGTCTACTTCTTTGCATTTCCATTCGTTGGGTTTCTCATTGCCACTTCGTTGCTTCCCGATGGTCAGCCAGTTGTGAATACACTGCGCGTAGCTTAATTCTCTTCATTCGTTGGGTTCCTCATTCGTAGCTTAATTCTCTTCATTCGTTGGGTTTCTCATTGCCACTTCGTTG
>Ga0164315_10003832_pt1 | contig 11695 bp, 8 predicted proteins | sample GuaBasSedimGuay6_FD_113737 | JGI IMG/M metagenome (GOLD analysis project Ga0164315, IMG submission 113737) | Subseafloor sediment microbial communities from Guaymas Basin, Gulf of California, Mexico - Guay6, Core 4569-2, 0-3 cm | ecosystem: Environmental > Aquatic > Marine > Hydrothermal vents >... | reverse complement strand
TTTAATTTTTCTTAAGTGCTGCCTGTGCGACTGCAAGTCGTGCGACTGGTATACGGAATGGTGAGCAAGAGACATAATCGAGTCCCGCCCTGGCAAAGAACATGATTGAATCTGGATCTCCACCGTGTTCACCACAGATACCGCATTTCAGTTCTGGCTTTGTTTTTCTTCCGCGTTTTACTGACATCTGCACTAATTGGCCAACGCCAGTTTCATCGATGGACTGGAAGGGGTTGGTTTTATAAATATGCTTGTCCCGGTAATCCGGCATGAAGCTGCCAATATCATCACGACTGAAGCCAAGAGTCATTTGTGTTAAATCATTGGTCCCAAAACTGAAGAAGTCGGCGTGTTCGGCAATCTGGTCGGCTGTTAATGCGGCACGTGGTATTTCGATCATGGTGCCAATGGGGATATCAAGTTTTCCGGCATAACGTTTTCGCTTTTTAACCTGATTAATGATTTGTTCTATTTTTGTTCGCAAATAAGTGAGTTCAGTTTCAATACCTACCAGGGGGATCATGATCTCGGGTTTGGCCTTGATGCCTCGTTTACGAGTATTGATGGTTGCTTCAACAATCGCCGTGACCTGCATTTCCATTATTTCAGGGTAGCTAATCGTCAAACGACAACCGCGATGTCCGAGCATGGGATTACTCTCATGTAGTTGTTCGATCCGGTTTTTTAAATGTTTCAACGATATGCCAAGAGTTTTGGCCAATTGTTGTTGTGTTGGCCTGTCTTGCGGCAGGAATTCATGTAAGGGCGGATCGATTAAACGGATGGTGACGGGTAGATTGTTCATCGCCCTGAACAAACCTTCGAAGTCCCTGCGTTGATGCGGTAACAGTTTCTTTAATGCCTTGCGCCTATTGTCTTCATTTTCCGCCAGGATCATTTCGCGCATCGCGAGGATACGTTGTTCACCGAAGAACATATGTTCAGTTCGACATAAGCCAATCCCTTTGGCGCCAAATTCACGGGCAATCTTTGCATCCCTGGGTGTATCAGCATTTGCCCGCACCCCCAGTATATTTACCTTGTCGGTCCATTGCATAAAGGTTTTAAATTCTTTGGAAAATCCGGGTGCGCGTTTTGGGATATCACCCAACATGACTTCACCGGTACCACCATCGATACTGATAATATCTTTTCTTGTTATTTTCTTACCCCTGATGGTGATCGTTTGCGTCTGTTCATTGATCTCGACTTCAGATGCGCCAGTGACACAACACTTACCCCAGCCACGCGCAACCACGGCGGCATGACTCGTTGTCCCACCAGTACTGGTCAATATTCCCTGTGCCGCTTTCATTCCGTGTATTGCTTCAGGGCTGGTCTCGTGACTTACTAATATAACTTTCTCACCTTTGCTATTGAGGGCAACGGCTTCATCGGCATTGAATACCGGATAACCGCTTGCCGCACCAGGTGAGGCAGGCAGTCCCCTGGTCAAGACATCCGTTTTTTCTTTTTCGATAAATGAAGGTAATAGACATTGCGTCAGGTCTTGCGCCGGGATACGTAAGAGCGCTGTTTTTTTATTGATCAACTTTTCACTGACCATATCGACTGCAATCTTGACTGCCGCAACGCCGGTACGTTTCCCGGTTCGTGTTTGCAAGATATACAACTGGCCCTGTTCGATAGTGAACTCCAGGTCCTGCATATCACGGAAATGTTTTTCCAGTTTATCTTTAACCTTGAGTAGTTGTTTATATAGCTTCGGTTGCCAATGTAGCATCTCTTCAATGGGGTTTGGTGTACGAATACCGGCCACAACGTCTTCGCCCTGGGCATTGATCAGGAATTCACCATAAAACTCGTTATTGCCGCTGCTTGGATCGCGCGTGAAGGCGACACCGGTTGCAGATTGGTTATTCTTATTACCGAACACCATGGTTTGTATGTTGACCGCGGTACCGGTCAGCCCTTCGATGTTGCTGATACGCCGATAGGTGATTGCGCGTGGATTATTCCAGCTACGGAAGATGGCTTCGATGCTTAAAACCATTTGTTTAAAAGGGTCTTGTGGAAATGCCTGCCTGGTATGTTTCTTATAGATGGTTTTATATTGTTCGATCAGTTCAGTGAGTCCCTTTTCATCCAGATCAATATCGTTTTTAACCTTGTATTTCTGTTTTATCGTCGTGAATGCCTGTTCGAAGTGTTTGTGATCGACTCCCATGACCACATCGCCAAACATATTGATCAAACGCCGATAAGCGTCCAGGACAAAACGTTTATTGTCTGAATTCTTACTCAATTCCTGTACAATTTTGTCATTCAGGCCCAGGTTTAATACCGTATCCATCATGCCGGGCATACTTACCGCTGCACCACTTCGAACTGATAACAACAGGGGGGTTGTCGTTGACCCGAATGCCTTTCCGGTTTCCTTTTCAAGTTGTTTGAGGTTTTTACGGATCACATTCAGAAGTTTTTCTGAAAGTGTTTCACCATTATTAAAAAAATCAGAGCAGGTTTGTGTTGTTATTGTGAAACCGGGTGGCACAGGTAGACCAATACGTACCATTTCGGCCAGGTCTGCACCTTTACCGCCTAGCAGGTCTCGTAGTTCACGATCCCCATCACAACGAATTTTGCCAAAATAATAAACTTGTTTTGTTTTAGCCATACTTACGATTATGGTACGTGCAGTTACATTTATGAATCTATTTTTTTACGAGCTTCAGGCTCAACTCTACTGTATATATTTGTTTTTTTTATAATAATCGCTTGAGAAACACATTCATTTCTTTAGCAGCTTGAATGTCACCTTTGTTTTCGGCTATCTCTATACCCTGTTTGTATGCGTTGATGGCTTCATCATTATTTCCGGCTCCGACCAATGCCTTGCCATAGAGTTTCCAGGCAGCAGAATAATCTGGATCGTGTTTCAGAGCCAATGCCAGATGTTTCACAGCCTGTCCATAATCTTTCGCATTTAAATGGGCATTGCCTAAACTGAAACGTATCAAGGCATTATCCTGTCCTTGTTCCAGCATTGATTCGAAATTGGAGATTATCTGATCAGACATTACTCGTCCTGTCCTAAATAACCTGGCCTTTAGATACGTTGACCGATCTGCATTGACCTATATACAAGGCCTCGTTTCGAAAACCGGATTCTGTATCACCTATAGTCCCTTCTTCTCTATAAACAATCGTATCCAGATCTTTGCATAAATCCAGTAATTCATTTTTACCCAGTCGGTATTTATCACTCGATGGCCCTGAATCCTGTACGCGTGTCCTGGTGAATGTCTGGTAGAAGAGTAATCCATTTTCTCGAAGTGCTGCAATAATCTCAGGCATGATCTGTCGATCAAGGAAGTGGCTGACGACAATCACATCAAATGAGTTCTCTTCAGGTGGGCTGGTGACAACGTCTCTTACTTCGGTCTTGATATCCAGATTCAGGGAGCTGGAAATTTCTTTCAGTTTTTCTATTGCTATGGATGAAATATCCCATGCATGGGATTCCATATTATGTTGCGCCAGGAACAGGGCATTTGCGCCAGGACCAGAGGCCAGATCCAGTGCTTTACCCTGGGCAGGCAGGAGATGGTGAAATTCCTGAAGAATATAGGCAGGGCTTAATTTTGTCGTTTCACCAGTCTGTTGTCTGGATTGATATATTGCATTCCATTTATCAGATTCTTTATTGCTACCGGGAGCAGTCATTACTTGCGCCAGAAGACAGGGGAAAATAACACCAGTAGTGTGAATATTTCCAGACGTCCCATAAGCATGGCAAAGCAGAGGACCCATTTTGCGAAGTCATTGATATTATTATAATGTGCGCTGACATCACCCAGACCAGGTCCAAGATTATTCAGACAGGCCGCGACTGCGGAAAAAGCAGTGATTGGATCAAGACCAGATGCCATCAGTACCAGTTGAAAAAAAATGAATACAGCAGTGTAGGCAGCAAAGAATCCCCATATCGCATTAATCACCCTTTCCTGAACAGGTTTATCATTAATTTTAATAATGAACAGAGCATTGGGATGAATCAGTCTTTTAACCTCGCGTATTCCCTGTTTGAAAAGGAGTAATACGCGAACAATTTTTATACCGCCACCCGTTGAGCCAGCACAGGCACCGAGAAAACTTGCGAAAAGTAATAACATGGGTAGAAAACTTGGCCAGTTTTGATACTGGGTTGTAGTAAAGCCTGTGGTTGTAGCAATAGATATGGATTGGAAGATTCCATCTACAAACATTTTGGTCAAGTCCGTGTAATCTGAGGTTATCGACAGGTAGATACAAGTGACCAGACAAACGATTCCCATAATACTCAGGTAAGCCCTGAGCTCCGAGTCATGCCAATAGGGTTGGGTACTTTGGTTTCGCCATGCAAAAAAATGCAGGGTGAAATTGATGCCTGAAAATATCATGAAGACAATGGCTATAGTATCAACCCATATGTTATTAAAATAACCAATACTCGCATCGTGTGTAGAGAAACCACCAATAGAAACCGTTGAAAAGCTATGGCTGATGGCATCGAAAAAAGTCATACCGGCCGCCCAGTAAGACAGACAACAAGTCACGGTCAAACCAAGATAAATATACCAGAGGGCTTTGGCAGTTTCGGTGATACGCGGTGTTAATTTTGATTCTTTCATCGGCCCTGGTGTTTCAGCCCGGTATAACTGCATACCACCAATACCCAGGATGGGTAGTATCGCGACAGCTAAAACAATAATACCCATACCACCTAACCATTGCAGTTCCTGACGGTAAAACAATATTGGTTTAGGCAGATCATCAATACCAGTGAGAATTGTTGCACCTGTAGTGGTCAAGCCTGACATGGACTCGAACACAGCATCGGTAATACTTAGATGTGGTGTGTCTGATAAAACAAATGGAATTGCACCTGTGAATCCCAGACCTACCCAGAAAAGTACAACAACAACAAAGCCATCTCTGAGTTTTAATTCATTACGGATATTTCTAACAGGGAACCACAGGCAAAATCCAATAAGGGTGATAAGGAAAATAGCAGTCAGGAAACCCTGCAGGCTGCTGTCATTACTCCACCACGCTATGGCGATTGGAGGTAATAATGTCAGGCTAAACAGGCTGAGCAAGATCCCCAGGATTCGTTGAACGACTGCATATTGCATTATGTATGTTGGCCAGAAAAGAGATTATAGGAAAGTGATACCCACCTGAAACAAACGTTCTATTTCGGGGACCTGTTTCTTGTCTGCCACCAGTAAGATGACGTGGTCTTCAGCCTCTATCACGGTATCATGAAGAGCAAGGATAACTACATCTCCTCGAACCAGTGCCCCAATACTTGTACCTGGTGGCAAGTCAACTTCTTCAATCATGCGACCGACAACCCTGGAAGAATCCTTGTTGCCGTGTGCAACTGCCTCGATTGCTTCTGCAGCTCCTCTCCTTAGGGAATGGACCGCAACGACATCGCCTTTTCTGATATGGGCCAGTAGTGTCCCAATCGTTGCCTGTTGCGGAGATATGGCGATATCAATCACATTGCTCTGTACCAAATCAACATAACCGGCACGGTTGATGAGTGCCATTACCTTACGTGCACCAAGACGCTTGGATAACATCGATGAAATAATATTTGCTTCGTCTGCATGGGTCAGTGCACAGAAGATGTCGGTGTCATCAATATTTTCTTCTCTGAGCAATTCTTCGTTCGTCGCATCACCATGCAATACAATAGTGTTTTTCAATTGTTCGGCAGCATGTTGCGCGCGTTCAAAGTCCATTTCTATGAGCTTCACCTGATACTGTCGCTCCAACTTCATGGCCAATCGCATGCCAATATTACCGCCACCCGCCAGCATAATGCGTTTCACTTCTCTCGTTGTGCTGCGCAGGCTTTGTAACAGGGCCCGTACGTGTTTTGGTGCACCGATAAAGAAAAGTTCATCATCAGGTTCAACGACAGTATTTCTATCCGGGATGATTGCCTTGTTATGACGGAACAGGATGACGATACGGCAGTCAAGCTCTGGTAAATATCTGCCAACATCACCTGTCCGGTGACCCACCAGAGGGCCACTGTAATTGGCTCGTACCGCAACCATCTGCGCCTTGCCTTCAGCAAATTCCAGAACCTGTAGTGCTCTTGGGTAGCTGATCAGACGCTCTATATGTTCGGTGACTAATTGTTCAGGACTGATAAGGACATCAATGGGCAAAGCTTCCTGCGCAAACAATGCTGTTTTTGAGAGGTATTCTGTATTTCTTACACGTGCTATTTTTGTCGGGGTGTGAAATAAAGTGTAGGCCACCTGACAGGCGATCATGTTGATTTCATCGCTATTTGTCACGGCAAGTATCATATCCGCATCCTTTGCACCGGCTTGTTCAAGTACGGAAGGGTGGGATGCGACACCTACAATTGTCTGTAAATCATATCGCTCATTCAGGTTAGTCAAGCACTTGGGATTTGAATCTACAACGGTTATGTCATTCGCCTCACCAACAAGATTTGCGGCTACCGAGGAACCGACCTGACCTGCACCGAGAATAATTATTTTCATTGTTTGTGTTCTACCGGATGAATCATTACCAGAAAAATCATAATTATGGTCTTCATATTCAGCTCATGCATGTGCCTGGTAATTTTATGAATATTCATTGCTCAAATTTCCTGCACTATAGCCAGACTTATCGAATCTTCCAACCTGTTTTGGAACCTGACTATTTTGAATCCTGGTTTTTAATCGTAATGCCAAGTGATTTCAACTTACGATAAAGATGCGTCCGTTCCATACCGACGGCTTCAGCTACTTTACTTACACTACCACCTGCAGCAATAAGCTTGTGTTGTAAATATTCTTTTTCAAATCGCTCTCTTGCTTCACGTAGAGGCATATCAAAATCAGGGATGAAATTTTGCTCATCAGCCAGTGAGGTAACTTTACCCCGTGCCAGATCCAGCTCATCTATATCAATATTTTCTTTAGTGCCAAGAATAAGCAGTCTCTGCACCATGTTCTTTAGTTCTCTGACATTACCGGGCCAGGAATAGCTGCGTAGCTGGTTTTGTGCCGCGACAGTAAAATGTCGATAGGCCAGCCCCTCTCTATCAGCAAAATAATCAACATAAAACTCAAGTAATTCCGGGATGTCTTCAGTATGTTCACACAATGGCGGGATATGGATAGGCAGGATGTTTAATTGATAATAGAGATCGTCACGAAAAAGACCTTCATTGACCAGTTTAAGAAGATCGTGATTGGTTGCGGCGATAATGCGGATATCAAAAGCTTTTGTTTTTGTGCTACCAACACGTGTGAAATATTTGTTATCCAGAGTGTTCTGTAGTTTGGCCTGCAGGGAAAGATCCATATCGGCGATGTCCTTGAGAAACAGGGTGCCGCCTTCTGCCTGTTCAAAGAAACCGCTTCTGTCCTTGTCTGCCTCCTCGCTACCAAAAAATTCCATTAGAAAATTATCTGCAGACAGGGCTGAGATACCGACGCTGATAAATGCTGCTTCAGATCTGGAACTTTGATTGTGCAGATAGCGAGCAAAGCGTTCCTTGTCCGTGCCAGACTCACCGGTAATCAAAACAGGTGTACTGTGTTCAACAATTTGCAAAATCTTTTCTCTCAGATTTTGCATGACCTTACTCTTGCCTATAGGTGAATCTACACGCTGGTTATAGTCTTTAAGGCGAATGTTTTCTCTTTGTAATGACGTATTTTCCAGGGCATGTTTCACCGTCAGTATTAACTTGGCGAGTGACAGCGGTTTCTCGATAAAATCGTAAGCACCCAGGCGGGTTGCCTCGACGGCAGTCTCGACCGTGCCATGGCCGGAAATCATAATCACCGGTACGTGCATCCGGTTTGACTCATTCCATTGTTTGAGTAAGGTAATGCCGTCAATTCCTGGCATCCAGATATCAAGCAGGATCAGATCAGGATCAAATTCTTCACGAATGTTATCAGCTTGAGTCGCATCTTCTGCGACGGTAACTTCAAAATTTTCGTCTTCAAGTATTTCCTTGATCAGACTTCTTATGTCTGGTTCGTCATCAACCACCATAATTTTGCCGGCTATCATGAAGTCATTCCTGTTTTGCCATTCGTATTATTACTATGCGTGTTGTCATCTTGCTTCTGCATGATCGGTAATCTGATTATCGCACTTACACCGGCTTTGTTCTTATTGTTTTCGAGCCAGACAACGCCATTATGCTCTTCAATAATTTTCTTTACGATGGCGAGACCTAATCCCGTGCCTTTTGTCTTGGTGGTTACATAGGGCTCAAAGATATGCTCCATGATATCTTCCGAAATACCCGGCCCGGAATCACTGATTAAAATTTCTACATATTCGGTACCTGCTGTTGAAATACACTGGCTGGTAATGGTTAATGTTGAATCAGTAATTTCTTCGCAGGCATCAAATGCATTTTTCAGAAGGTTATTAAAAACTTGCCTGAGTCTGCTCACGTCTGCATTAACCATTGGCAAGTGAGTTTCCAGGTTTAGTTCGATTTCGGTCTTTTGATCCAGGTTGGTGAATAAATCCAGTACTTCCTTTATCAGGGTATTAATGTCCATGGCCTGTGTTTTTGTCTCTGGCGGTCTTGCATAGTCTGAAAATGTGTTAACCATGTCCTTCATGGTTTCTACCTGTTGCACAATAGTATTTGTTAAACGGTCAAGGGTATCTGCGTCCTTTTGGTCCATGGTGTGAAGATACTTATGGCGTAATCGTTCAGCTGCAAGTTGAATTGGCGTCAACGGATTCTTGATTTCATGTGCAAGCCGTCGTGCCATCTCACTCCATGCAGCATTTTTCTGTCCCTGTAACAGTTCGGTTATGTCATCAAAGACGATGATATAACCTTCGTTTTCATCCTGAGTTATCGAATGTGGTGTGCCGCTACACATCAGAATTTGTCTTCCACTTTTTCCAAATAGTGTGATTTGTTCGCGCCAATCCTGCTCAGTATTATCATGGGAGAGGATGGTTTTTTGCATGGGTTCAAGATGTTGATATTTCAGGCAAATATTTTCCAGGGATTCACCGGTCACGGAATTAATGGGTATGCCTAGAATTTTCCCCGCACTAATATTGGAAGTACGCAATATCTTGTTTTTATCAAACACCAGTACGCCTGATGAGAGCCTTCCAAGGACAGCTTCAAGATAAGCCTGTTGTGTTTCTGCCTTAAGTTGACTGTGACTAGCGGCGTCGCGTGCCTGCGCAATTTTTTGTGTCATTTCATTAAATGAGGCCACCAGAAATCCAAGTTCATCATTGCTGGGTATCGGTATCTGGGTGTGGTAATCACCATCAGCAATCGCCCTGGTGCCCTCTGCCATGTCTCTGATAGGTGCGACATGTCGTTTGGAAAAGTAAAATGCAGTCCAGACCGTAGCAAACAGGCTGAATAAAAGGACCAGGGTCAGAACCAGAATAAAGCTGAGTTTAAGTTGCTCACGAAGATAAGAGAGTTCTTTGTATTTGATATACGAGGTTTGAATGCTATTGGTCAGCGTATTTATTTCCTCTGAGACAGGGTAGAGTGCCTGAATCATTCTTGAATTATTCACTACGTTTATATCAGTTACATTTACAACTACGCGGATATGCAAACCTGATCTGATTGTATTGTCCAGTCCTGTGTAGCTTCCGCCTTGTTGCAGTTGTAATAAAATAGTATCGCTCGGTCTATCAGGGATAACGCTCTCGGTATTTTCTGAGCTCGAGGTGATGACACCACCCTGTCTGTTCATCAGTGTGACTTCCTTGGCATTCGTGCGGGTACGCAGTTCATCAATTTCAAAAGGCATCTCTGCATCTGATATCCCGGATGTTTCCTTTGCCATTTGATTTGTCTGCTTCAGTAATTCTCTCATCCGCGTATCAAGAGAGAGTTTGCTCAGCTTGAGTGAATCATCCAGTGCCTGTTCAACGCGTAGATCAAACCAGCTATCAATACCACGATGTAAAAAATCCAGGGAAAAAAGATAAACGACCAATACAGGAGTCACGGAGAGTGCTGTAAACATGGCAATCATTCGCACGGTCATACGTGTCCCTGGTATTTGATTGCGGCGCTGCTGTATCAGGTGTCTCAAATTCAGGAATATGAGCGTCACTAATGAACAAAGACCCAGAGTGGTAAAGATTAAAAGCCCCGAATACAGGCGACTGAACTGTGATGAATCCCTGAGTGCATCACTCATCATCAGTAAAGCAGCGAGCATACAGGCAAATAAAAATAGCCCGGTGTAGAGAATGACTGTGCCGGATTTTCTCATTGTTTAATTGTCCACTTGAACCAGGGACTGGATAATTGCCAGTCTGAGGAAACATAGGCTGATAGTCTTAATGGTGTTGGAAGTGATTCTGTATTTAAACTGGCACGTACCAGTGCGGTATATTTTTTATCCTGTTGCAGAGCAGCGAGTCCTAGAAATGGATAATCATTAATTGACCCCATGAATTCGAGCGCGTATTGAAAACTGCGGAAATGATGTTTGTTGCCGGTGTTCAAATCAGTGATAAGGTACTGTTCGCTGAGAGGCTGATATTCCAGTCGTTGGCTGAATACTTTATTGCGAATCTTTTTATCCCATAGCCATTTTCTGTTTTGTTTTGCCTGTACCTCTATATCAATCTGTAATGCAATCCCGTGTTCAAGCGCCTTCAGGGCTTCTTTGCTGAAGTGAAATTGTATATCAGCATTGAGCGTGTACTCGGATCCATCCAAATTCAACTCTGCACTTTCAACAATGAAGCCATGCTTTGATTGCAGATGGTGTAATTCTGCATGGGTTGATACTGGCAATAGCAACAGGCCCACCAGGGCAGACAGGATAATGTGTGTCCCCGTCTCAGGTTTTTTGCAATTGAGCATAATAAAATCCATCCATTGCATTATCACCGGGTAGAATCTGTCGACCATACTCTGTAGCCATGCCCCAAGATGCCTCTATTGGTATCGAATTAACATCATTATGTTTATTGCTGAAAGCAGCGATTTGATCGTCATTCTCTGCTTTAAATACTGAACAGGTAATATACAGCAACTTGCCACCTTTGCTTAACAATGGCCACAATGCCTCGAGTATCTCTGCCTGTAAAACCGTAATGTTCTGGATATCTTCAGCTGTTCGTAAGTATTTAATATCAGGATGTCTACGGATAACACCTGAAGCACTACAGGGGGCATCAATCAAAACTCGGTCAAACAGTTGTTTGTCCCACCAGTCATCCACAGCACGAGCATCATTTTGCATCAGCGTTGCGCTGAGACCAAGGCGCTCTAATGTGCTCTCAAGTTTTTTAAATCGGTGAGGTTCCTTTTCGACAGCAACGACTTCTTTCAGTGTTGGCATGGTTTCTAATAGATGTGCCAGTTTCCCTCCGGGTGCGGAACACGCATCCAGGATTCGTTCTCCTGCTTGTGGTTGCAGTAAGGGGATGGCCAGCTGGGCTGCGGTATCCTGAACAGAGACATGGCCTTCAGCAAAATCGGGCAGTGCTTCTACACCCACAGGGTGAGTTAGAACGATGCCAGTTTGATTCAGGTTCGATGCCTGGGCTTCTATTCCAGCAGCCTGCAGTTTTTTCAGGTAGCTATCACGATCTGTACTGCGTAAATTCACCCTCAGGCTCATGGGTGGCGGTAAATTATTTTCCTTGATGATTGATTGCCAGTGTTGAGGGTATT
>Ga0164315_10003829_pt1 | contig 11698 bp, 16 predicted proteins | sample GuaBasSedimGuay6_FD_113737 | JGI IMG/M metagenome (GOLD analysis project Ga0164315, IMG submission 113737) | Subseafloor sediment microbial communities from Guaymas Basin, Gulf of California, Mexico - Guay6, Core 4569-2, 0-3 cm | ecosystem: Environmental > Aquatic > Marine > Hydrothermal vents... | reverse complement strand
TTATACAGCCATATACAGCGTATGTATATGATAGTATTAGAAACTTTTATAACGTTAATACAAGAGAAATCGATGAAGAACCGCATAAACAAAGGCGCTTAGCCGCTGATTATTATATTATATCGGTCAGTACGTCGTTTTATTTATTAACTGAATGCCATTCATTTTTTTGGCCCCTTTTTTTGGACCAAGGGGGCCTACCTCCTTTAGGGAATCCAATTTTCAAATATTTCTTGTAGTATGCACAGGCACAGTGCGCATAGGAAATCCAATTTCCAAATATTTCTTGTAGTATGCCCAACTATCCAATTTCTAACCGTAATATCGTACACCCCAAAAAATTTTATTTTCACCATTGACTGTTATACAATTGTGTTTTATACTTCCCACCAAAAAGGAAAAACAAAGGAACCAAAGAACCATAAAGGGAAACAAAGGATGGTAAGATTAGAAAAGAAACAAAGAGATACAATTAAAACGAATACTCTCCGGTTCAGTCTTAGAATATACAGCGAAGATTACCCCGAAGGCAAAGTCACATCAATGACTTTAAGAAAAAGCATTGTGATAATCTGGATTCTCTTTGGTACACGTAATTTTACCTTTGAAAAGAAAAAGGGACTACACGATAGAATAGAGGGAATTATAACAGACTTCATTTATGAGTCTTTGAATTCATGGCCTCATGCAGATGGAAAGGGACTCAGTGATTTTATATCAGACAAAATGTTCGAGGATCTTCTTGTTAAAAAAGATTACAGGAAATTTAAACAATTAATGGAGTCCATTTAGGAGATAGTGTTAAAAGTGTTACATATAGTGTTAAGTATAGGAAATTTGTGTATTCTTGGCTTCTTGATTATGTGTTTCATAATATGGATGCTTTTATTAGGGGTGGGAGATTGATTATATGCCATTAACGAGACAGAAAAAATTAAAGATCAAATATAAAGGTAAACGGAAGTTTAAAAAGCAGAAATGTAGTTATTACACTGATGGGAAAAGATGTAGACGAAATGCAGTAGGTAAAAGTACATTATGTGAAAAGCACGGAGGATTAAAATATGATCCTTCTTTGGCATTGACACCTATAGAGACAATGGAAGTAGTCAGTAGGTCTAAATTTAAGCCTGAATTACATCCCATTAAATATATTGAATTAAGTCGAGAAGGACTCTCTTCGGTGGAGATTGCAGCGGAGTTTGAGGTTGGGATGCCTACGTTGGAAAGATGGGCCGAAACATATCAGGAATTTATGACAGCCTTTGAGGTAGGTCAAGTTTTACATGAAGCTTGGTATTTGAAGACTGGTAAAGATGGATTAAAGCAAAGGGGATTCAATACTACTTTGTTTAAATTTTTGGCAGGAAATAAATTGGGATATTCTGATAAGATGGAAAGTAAGAATTTTAATTTAAATCAGAATGTTCATGGTGTATTGGTTGTCCCTGCAAAAGTATCTGAAGAAGAATGGGAGGCAAATTTTGACAAATCTTAGTTTATCGTCCAGGAGAAAAATGTCAGCAAGTGCGTTGGCAAGAAAAAATAAGCCTATGCATGATCCCGAGATTGTTAAGAAAAAAGTACAGACTTTTCATAAAAATTTTAATGCTGGTACACGGAAAAGATATAGGGATGCTGCGAAGAAAAGATGGAAAGATCCAGAGTATAGGATGAGGTTAATAAATTCACATTTGAAAAGATTTGAAAAAAATCCCGAGTTAAATTCAGAGTCCATTAAAGAAGCTCGTAGAATCAGCACATTACAACCCAGTTTACGTAAACGATCTAAAAGCAAAGAAAGACAGGAATCCAATACCCGATTGTTGCCAAAATTAGGAAAAGAGATCAAGATCAGACATATAGAGGAAGAGAGAGAAAATGATTACTGCGGAGTGGTAAGGGAATAATAATGGCAGCGATGATGAATGCGTTAAAAAAACGTAATGATATATGGAAACCTTATCCTGGTTCCCAAACACGTTTCCTCCAATGCCCCGTATGGGAAGTTTTGTTACATGGTCCAAGGGGTGGGGGTAAGACAGATGTCCTCTTAATGGATTATTTACAAGATGTTGGTACTGGTCTTGGTCCAGATTGGAGGGGGTTATTATTACGTGAAGCCACAACTGAATTAGAGGATGTAATTGCCAAGACTAAAAAATGGATTCCCCAAATATTTCCAAGTGCTAAATATAATGGTTCTAAAAAAGTATGGACTTTTGAAAAAGGGGAAACTTTAAAATTAAGTTATGCCCGTACCTTGGATGATTATTGGCAATATCATGGACATGAGTATCCTTGGATAGGGTGGGAAGAATTGACAAACTGGCCTTTTTCCGATCTTTATTTGCAAGTAATGTCCTGTAACCGTTCTTCTAACCCGGATGTGCCAAAAAAATATAGAGCTACGTGTAATCCCTCTGGTCCTGGAAATGGTTGGGTGAAAGAAAGGTTCATTGATAATGGTCCACAAGGAAAAATATTTACTGATAAACAAGGACAACGACGTACACATATTCAGAGTTTATTGACAGAGAATACCATTTTATTGAAAGCTGATCCTACATACCATGCAAAATTGATGGCATTGACTGAAGGCAATAAGATGTTACGTGATGCATGGATTCTTGGATCATGGGATTTAGTTATTGGTGGATTCTTTACAGATGTTTGGGATAAGAAAAAACAAGTTTTGGAGCCTTTTGAGATCCCAAAATCTTGGCGTCTGATCCGAAGTTTCGATTGGGGTTCGTCCAAACCGTGGGCAGTTACTTATGGAGTAGAAGCAAATGGTGAACAGCCTGTTGGAGAAGGTATTCCATATATCCCAAAAGGCTCAATGATCATTATTAATGAAATCTATGGCTGGACTGGAAAAGTAAATGAGGGGGATCAAGCAACTTCCCAAGAAATCGCTGAACGTGTAGTTGAAGTTGACAAAGCCCTATTTACGGAGTATGGTTTAAAATGCTATGTTGGTCCTGCTGATACTTCTATTTGGGAAGTGCGTGATGGATCATCAATTGGAAATAATTTAGCGATTCATGGATGTCATTGGACTAGAGCATACAAAGGTTCCGGTTCACGTATCGCAGGATGGGCATTAATTAGACAGATGTTGAACGCCTCAAAAAAGGGTACGTTAGAAACACCCCATTTATATTTTTTTGCAGCGGCCAGACATCATTTAAGGACTTTGCCAATGTTACAAAGGGATGCTAAAAAGCCAGAAGATGTGGATACGGATTTAGAGGATCATTGTGGAGATGCCCTCCGGTACTTGCTTTCAAGAAAAATGATGGCAATGACACGAAGAAAAGTTAATAATTAAATATAGGAGAATTTAAAAACATGGCGAGATTAACAGCAGCAGCACAGGATAAACAATGGCAAAGAGAGGATGATGCCAGAACTCTTGCAAGAGCAGAAGAAATTAAAAATAGTCCTGTTAGATTAAAAGGGGCTGTTAAAGAAGCAAACGTAATGGTACAAAGGGTGGAAAAGGAAGCAAAAGCTATGAAACGTGTTGCAGCCAAACCCGTGAAACCAGTGCCACGTAAATCCAAACCTGTTACACGAAGCAATAAAAAAACACCACTTACGAGATCAACTAGAAAACGAAAATAGGAGATTTAAAAATGGCTGATCAAAAAATTAACCCCTCAACAGTTGACACCGTCCATCCAGAGTATACAAAAACCAAAGCGTCTTGGTTACGTATGCGTGATTGTGTTGATGGTGAGGATGTTATTAAAAGTAAACGAGAAACTTATTTGCCTAGGCCATCGGGTATGAAAGGTGAATTTGCGGATGCTTATGATTCTTATATCGAACGGGCACATTTTCCATTGGTGTCCGCATATGCTTTGTCGGGGGCGTTGGGTATTGTTATAACAAAATTACCCGAATTTAATGTGCCAAAAGAACTTGCCTATATTTTGAAAACTGCTACTAAAGATGGATTAGGGATACAGGAGTTATTTTTAGATATCGTAATTGAAATATTTCAAACGGGTAGAGTTCCGTTACTTGTGGATGTTTTACCTGATAAAAATGAATTCCGATTTGTACAGTACAAAGCTGAAGAATTTATAAATTGGAAAACGGCAGTTGTTAAAGATGAAAAGAATTTAGTTCTTGGAGTTATGGTTGAAACTGTTCCTGTTTCAGATGATATTTTTTCTCATGAAACCGAAAATGTATATCGTGTATTATCTTTGGATGATAAGGATAATTATGTTTCAAAATTATACGATGGTGCAAATGAATTAGAAGAATTTTCAAAGATGCCAAAATTTATGGGTACTCCATCAAAAGAGATTCCATTATTTCTTGCTGGGTCTATAAATAACAGTTTTGATATGCAACCTATCCCATTAATATCTGTGGCAAACTGTTCAATACAGATTTATCGAAAAGAAGCGGATCTTGCAAATTCTGAATATCTTTCTTGTAATCCAACTTTGTGTGTTGTTGGAGCAACTACTGATTCTGATCTTCCTAATGTGGTGGGTTCCTCTGTTATGATCGTATTGCAAAACGAACAAGCTCGAATTTTCTATACCGAAACGGATACTGCGGCATTAAAACATGTATCGGATCATATTGAATCCCTATATGAAGAGGCTATTCGACATGGTGTGGCTATTTTAGATGCTCGTAAAGGTGTTGAAGCGGCTGAAGCATTACGAATACGTCAATCAACCCAATCAGCTTCAATTTATTCTGTCTATCTTGCTGCAATGAGTGCTTTAAGAGATGGTTTAAAATTAATGTGTCGATGGGCTGGTTATAATGAAGAGGAAGTCATCCTGGATGCTCCGTCTTCTCTTACTCAAGGGATACCAGATTCTAAAATTCTTAAAGAAGTTATTGAGGGATATAATCAGGGAGTTGTTCCACTTAATGTTATTCATCGTTATCTTATTTATTCAGGGTTACTTGATCAAACTATTGGTTTTGAGGAATATTTAGTTTTGCTTGAGGAAAATCAACCAGAGGGTCAACTAGAGGGAGAAACATCCATAACGGATAAAGATGGTAATATAATTACTGATAAAAAAACAGCTAAAAAAGCAGCTTCGGATAAGTCTATAAAAATATCTGAAGGTACTGAAGATCAAACATAACGGAATCCTGTGGGTTCCATAACTGAAATCCCGGGGATTTCATAATTAAGGAGATTTAAAATGCCAGATTTTACATTTATTGAGGACAAGGACATTCGTGAAAAAGTTGAAAACATGCACCAACTTGAGGTTGACGACTTAACGATTAATTTAACAAATAAAGCAAAAGCCGATCAAGAAGAATCGGAAAAAGGTTTGAAAGCCAAAAACGCTGAAATTTTGGATGAGAAAAAAGTTTTACAGGAAGCAGCGAAACTTTTTGATGGTATGGACCCAGAAGCAGCTAAAGAGGCTTTGGAATTTCATGAGAAAAATAAAGATACCGAATTCCTTAAAGATGGTACTATTGAAGATTTGATTGAAAAGAAAACATCGACTTTGAAATCCGATCATGAAGCTGCAATGACAGAATTGGGTGGTAAATTTGATGAAGCTTCCGCAAAAGGATCTTTATATCAAAATTTGTATGAATCAAAAGTTATTGATGATGGTATCCGGGCTGAAGCCATTAAAGCCGGTATCCGGGCGGAAGCCATTGAAGATGTTCTTATGCGTGGACGTGGTGTTTTCTCTCTTGATGATAAAAAACAAATTGAAGCAAGGGATAGTGAGGGCAAGCTTGCCAAGACAACAGATGATAAAGTCTTGACAACCAAAAACTGGATTGAAGGATTAAAAGAAACTTCCCCACATTACTGGCCTGGTTCGGAAGGTGCCGGAGCACAAGGTGGAGATCCTGGAAATGCAAGTGATTATACTGCAAAATTACAGGCTGCTGCTACTGCCGGTAATATGGTTGAGTATCGGCGTTTAAGATCGTTGAAAAAATAGTAGTTGACTTATTATTTTAACTGCTATACAGTTGGATTATTATAAATGGCGGCATTTTTGGGAAATGCTATTTTGAAGGTCTTGGGGGCCGGAAAACAATTAAAGGTTTTTATCGGCCCCTTCTCTTTTTTAAGGGGCAAAAAATTAATTCTTAAAAAGGAGAGAAAAAATGGCAAATATTTGGGAACATCCGAGTATTATAGCATCCGAAGCACTGATTCATCTTGAGGACGCACTTGTAATTGCGCCTCTTTGTGCAAAAGACAAAACAAGTGATTTCACCAATAAATCAAACGGTTGGAAAGTTGGTGATACGGTTTCTTTTAGAACTCATGGTGAATATGCGGTTGATGAATTTACAGATGCAATTTCCACTCAGGCAATCAGTTCATCCACTCGTCCCATGACGATTGAGAAACACTATGATATTTCAATTGAAATTACTGCAAGAGAACAGTCCCTGGATCTTGATTCTTTTGTTGATCAGGTTATTCGTCCAGCCACTTATAAATTGGCTGAAAAAGTTGATACCCATCTTGGTACAAAACTTCTGCAAGGCGCTGGTGGTTATTACAGCACTGCTTTGTTTGAAACTGCTGGTGATATTGCACAGGCAAGAAAAACTGCTATCCTTCAACAGTTAGCAATGAATCGTTTTTGCCTTGTTGATCTTGATCTTGAAGCTACTTTACTTGGTCAGACTTGGTTTAATCAGTCTCAGACACGTGGTGGAGATGGTGAAATTACATTAAGAAATGCCGAAATGGGTCGGGTAATGGGTATGGACTGGTATTCCAGCATTGCATTCCCAACTGAAGCTTCCGCTGAAACCAGAGGTACATATGTATCTACTACCGATAATTCTGCTGGAACAAAAAATCTTATTGGGGATAAAATACTGCTTACAGATGGTTGTGGTACGTCCACATTGACTCTTGTAGCTGGCGATAGAATTGTTATTGCTGGTGTTCGCAGACCCCTTATCAACACTCTTGTTTCCACTGATGCAGGATCTGCTACTGGAGATACAGTATTAGAACTTACTCTCCAAGATCCAATCACTGAAGTTATTCCTGATGGGGCGGCTGTTACTGTCCTTGCTTCCGGTAAAGACACTCAGCATCATGGGGTTATCATGGATGATCGTTCTCTTGCAATTGCATTTCCAATGCTTGATCTTCCTGAAGATCGTGTTGCGGCAACTGCATCCAATAACGGTGTCAGTATCCGTATTGTTAAAGGTTATGATCTATCTTCAAAGAAAACAACTATGTCTCTTGATTTACTTGTTGGTGCTTTTGCTCTCGATCCAAGACGTATTACTCTTGTTGGGGACAAAACTGCTTAATCGGTAAATGTTTCATTTGTTTTTAAATGGATAAAAAGGAGATTATGTTATGAAGGTTTATAATTTAGATGGTAAAGCCGTTACAGTAGACAAAGAACAGATGGAAATTGTTCTTGATGCTGGATGGTCTAAAACCAAACCAGAAGTAGAAACAGAGGAAGAAAAACAGGCAAAAATTGATGCGGACGATGCACAAGCTCTTGCTGATAAAGAAGCAGAGGAAGCAGAGGAAGCTCAAAAAATAGCTGATGATGCTCAAGCTCTTGCTGATAAAGAAGCAGAGGAAGCAAAAGCAGCAGCCGAAGCCGCAAAACCAAAAAAAATCCGTAAAATCCTTAAAAAGAAAAAATAAGGGGGTTCTGAATGGCTTTAATTGCAACAATAGGAGCCACGGATGCAAATAGTTATGTTCTCCAATCTGAAGCCAGTGCCTACTTTCTTGATCGGGCACATGCTTCGGCTTGGGAGGATTTTGAACAAAAAGATCAAATTTTAATAACATCCTCCCAAATGTTGGATTGGTACATAAAGTGGAAAGGTTTTCGTGCTTCTACTACTCAAAATATGCTTTGGCCTAGAGTCAATGTGATTCGTAGAGATGGATCAACAATTGCTGATGATGTTATTCCAAATGAGGTGAAAGTTGCTGTTTATGAACTTGCACTTTCTTCATTGGAAGAAGATAGGACAATTGATGATCCTCTATCGGGTATTGATCAATTACGTGCTGGATCACTTATGATAAAAGCGGGTATGCCTGGGTTTGATTCCACAGCAAAAGACACTATCCCTGAGAAAGTATATAAAGTTTTATCTGATCTATATACTCTTGGTGGTGGTAGTGTTGTGAGATTGTTGAGGGCTTGATATGGCAAATCTTAAAAACATCTTTATTAAGGGCATAAACACCCTTTTTAACGTATTTGATGAGGCTGTTAAAACTGGCTCATACACATTAGTGGTTGATAATGGTTTTGATGATATCGATAAAACTGAAATACCAGTACGATGTATTTTTGAGAAGTTTACTGAAAAAGATGTCGAATTATTGACATTTTCAAAATTAATCCAACCAACTGATATTAAGGGATTAATACCTGCTGAAGATATCACCATAGAAATGAATGTAAAAAGTTATTGCACTTTTGAAGGTGTTAAATACACTGTTGAAGGACAAGAACTTGATCCAATGAGTGTGTTATATACGTTATTATTAAGGGATAATTAAAATGGATTTATCTGAATTTTTAGTAAAGCTTAGAACAATGGGGGATAATATACGTCAATCCACTCAAAAGGCTTTATATAAGAATGAATCATTTGTCCTAAGAGAGTTGCGTAAACATTCCCCAAAAGATTCTGGTACGTTTGCTGCAAATTGGAGAGCTAGAAGATTGCGATTTTCGGGTGGTACGGAATTGGCCGGATTAGTTATAACAAATAAAACTGTTGGTTATGGTCAATTTCTTGAAGATGGTGCTGAACCCGGAAAAGCTCCATGGTATTTCCCACATCGAGTCCGAAGAGGCAAGAAAAAAGGACAATTGAGGAAAGGCACTGGTAAATTAAAACTTGTTGATGGTAAAGTGTGGGCTGGTGGATTAGATCCGGGTCATTCTAAAACGGTTGGTGGGGCTGTAACGAGAGTAATTTCTGATAAATCGTTATTGGATAAACTAACTATTGATATTTTAGATTCGGGGATAAAGGCGGTATTATGATTAATCGGGAATTGGGATTAGAAGAAATTTATGAGCGCATTAAATCCCGTAGGGCTGTCATTGGTGTTAAAACGTTTAAACGACTCCCAACTGCCCCAATTCAGGATTCGGATATGCCTTGTATTTTTATGTTGGAAGAAATAGATAATGTAATCAAACAAACAAGTCGAGGTAATACCGGATATCCTGTACGCCGTGTCTTGGAAGTAATTCTTGAATTAGTCACAACAAAAGATGTGGATATTAAAGCTATGTATCGTCGTATGAGACAGGCTGTGTTTTCCATAATTGATTCAGACCCAGTTGTTTATAATGCACGGATTGCTGATAATGTTTTTATTAATGAGAATCGTACTGAGGGTCCTGTTGGGTATGGATTACCTGATATTTTAGCAATGCGATTGGTTTTAGATTTAGTTTACACTGATGATGTTTTATAAAATAAATTATAATCTTTAAGGAGGATTTAAAATGGCAACATCACCGAATACAGACAATTATACTTTAGGGAAAGGTGTCGTGTTTTTTGATCAGCTTGTCTCTGGAGTTTATCAGGGTGAACGTGATTTGGGGAATGCCCCGGCGTTTACTTTCAACATTGCTCTTGAAAAACTGGAGCATTACAGTTCACGTGGTGGATTAAAAGCAAAGGATAAAGAGATTATTTCTCAGATTACTCCTGGTCTTGCTTTTACTCTTGATGAAGTTAACAAAGAAAATCTTGCATTGCTTACGTTAGGCGATGTTACAACTGAAACTCAGGTTGATGGTGGAGTTTCTGCTGAAGAAGTTATGGTCCATTTAGATAAACGTTCCGATCTTGCATTCAGAGGCGTAACCCATTGGCTGTTACCTTATGATGGAGGCACTGTAATTTTTGTAGTTGGTGAACTTGTCACTGGTGCGGGTGGAGCAACAGGTATTGTTCTTGCGGTTACGGGCGATTCTACGTCTGGTACATTGACAATAGCACGAACCAACACCACTGATTATATTGATGATGAAGTTCTTACTGGTGATGGTACTGGTGCTGCTGTAGTCGATTCCTTAGTTGGCGGTACTGCTAATGCTGGTACTCCGTTCTGTTTGGTTCAGGATGATGCAGATTCAACAACTTTTGTTGAGGGTACTGATTATGAACTGGATACGACTTTGAGCGATGATAAAATTGGTCGTATTAAATTTCTCTCCGGTGGTACTATAACTGAGGGTGAAACTGTCCATGTTTCTTATGGATATGCTGCACTTACCTATTCACTGATCAAGGCATTTGCTAATACTCAGGTTGAAGGTAAACTACGTTTTGTTTCTGATAATCCTGCCGGTAATCAACAGGAATTGGAAGTATGGCGTGTATCCCTTACACCTTCCGGTGATACAGCAATGATTGGTGACGATTGGAGCACACTTGGTTTTGTGGGTGAAATTCTGAAAGACGAAACAAATCATCCGTTGAATCCATATATGTCCATCATCATGGAGCAGGAATTGACATAATATAAACCGAATAACTTAATTAGGATCTGGAAGGTACTTACCAAGAATTAAAAACCTTCCAGATCATTTTACCTAACTCGTAAAAAGAAGGAAAGAATTATGACTATTCGACAATCTTTATCTCTTGATTTAGATGCCTTATTTCCAGGCGAAACTCTCACAATTGGTAATCAATCAATTATTATACGTCCTTTAAATATTGAACAAATTGCAATACTTTCTAAAAAATTGAAAGGTATTGGTACAATTTTGGGTGATATTGGTGTTACATGGGACAATTATAATGAACATGCGAATTTATTTAAATTGGCTGTTACTGTTATTGATAATTTTCCAGATATTCTTGAGGAAGCTTCCAATATTGCAATTAAAGATTTGCAAGCATTACCCATCGATCTTATTGTGGCAATCGTGGATAAAATTTTAGATGTTAATTTAAAATCAAAGGATTCATTGGAAAAAAACTTCAAGAGCTTGACCGGGAAATTTCGGCAGGACGCACCAAAAAAACCGAAAAAGAACAAGAAATAACATTTGCAATTCAAACGTTGGTTGCATGTGGGCACTCTTGGTTAAGCATTAAAAAATATACACTTTCCGAAATAGGTAATTTTTATAAGACGATTGTGTTGATGGAAAGGGAAAAGAAAGCAGCAAATTTAACAGATATGTGGATGGGCAATAATTTAGAATTTAAAGGATTAAATGAAGTTTTAAGTGATCTTGGTGTAAAAAAACCAAAAAAAGAAAAACCAAAGATTGCTGAAGTTAATAAAGATTGGAAAAGATTAGCAACTTTTATGGCGGGAAGGAAATAAAATGGCAGATAAAAAACAAACGGTTGAGATTGCTTTTAAAGTTGTTGGTATTGATATTAAGAAAATTGATTCGTTTGCTGGAGCTTTTACAAAACTTCAAAAAAGTATTAATTCTGCAACAACATCCATTAACAAATTTCAAAAATCATTAGCAAAAATAAAAACTCCTCCTTCTTTTGCTAGGTTGGCAACTTCTTTAGAAAAATTAGAGAAGGTTAAACTTACAAATATTGGTGAAATTACCAAAAGTTTGATTGAGTTAAACAAAATTAAACCGTCAAATACAATACCCACCCTAACGAAATCCCTTGTACAATTAAGCGGTGTAAAGTTACCGAACGTAGAAAGACT
>Ga0164315_10003827_pt1 | contig 11701 bp, 11 predicted proteins | sample GuaBasSedimGuay6_FD_113737 | JGI IMG/M metagenome (GOLD analysis project Ga0164315, IMG submission 113737) | Subseafloor sediment microbial communities from Guaymas Basin, Gulf of California, Mexico - Guay6, Core 4569-2, 0-3 cm | ecosystem: Environmental > Aquatic > Marine > Hydrothermal vents... | reverse complement strand
TGCCAGTCAGGCACTGGGAGACTATGAGCATAAAAATCGTACTATCAGTAATATCGTCATGATGGGCATGGGCGAACCAATGCTTAATTTTGACAATGTCGTCAGTGCCATGAATCTGATGAAGGAAGATCACGCCTATGGACTTTCACGCAGACGGGTCACCTTGAGTACATCAGGTCTGGTCCCGGCAATTGATAAACTGGCAGAAACAAGTGATGTCAGCCTGGCCATCTCATTACATGCAACTAATGATGAACTGCGTAACAAGCTGGTACCTATTAACAAAAGCTATCCCATTGCAGAGTTAATGGAAGCATGCAGAAGATATGCAAAAATCCGCGCTGTAGATACCATCACTTTCGAATATGTTATGCTGAACGGCATTAATGATAGTGAAGCCGAGGCTCGTATGCTTGTTAAGCTAATGAATGGAATCCCCGCAAAGATTAATCTGATCCCTTTCAACCCCTTTCCTGGAACTGAATACAAATGTTCCAGTACGGGTGTAATCGACAAATTCAGGGACATCTTGATAAAAGGTGGTATTTTCACTATCACGCGCAAAACCAGGGGTGAAGATATCGACGCGGCCTGTGGCCAACTGGTTGGCAAGGTCATGGCACGGGCGAAGAAACACCAGCACCAGAAAATGGATAATCAGGCATGAGAAAAATTGCTCTCATCAATCTTCTTCTTTGTCTCGGCTTAATTGCCTGTAATCAAACGACAGACAGTTCAGGGTCAGGAGCGATCAGACCAACTACCGGAACCAATGACGTTGCCGCGGTTAATCTAAATCTTGGTGTCGAGTATTTACGCCTGGGTCAATACGAAAAAGCATTGTCTAAACTCGAGAAGGCCCGAGAGGCAGATGAAAATTATCCGCCTACATACAATACACTGGCAATTTTATACCAGCGGCTTGGTGATAAAGTGAAGGCAGAAGCCAATTACCAGCATGCCCTGCGCTTGAATAGCTCGGATGCTTCCACCCTGAATAACTATGGTCAATTCCTTTGCCAGGAAGGCCGCTACGATGAAGCAGAAGCATCTTTTTTGAAAGCTGCACGAAATCCACTATATTCAACGCCGGAGACCGCACTTGCAAATGCAGGCACCTGCGCTATGGCTCAGGGTAATCTAGAGACCGCTGAAAGGTATTTCAGAAGTGCACTGGAACAAAATCCAGGGGTTGCCGTTGCCTTGATACAAATGGCACAAATTTCATATACTAACGCCAGTTATATGTCGGCAAGGGCATATCTACAGCGTTACCTTGAAATTAGTCAACATACAGCAAAAAGTCTCTGGCTCGGTATTAATATAGAAAGGGAGCTAGGCGATAAAAACTTACTGGCCAGTTACGAATTGTTACTGAAGAATAAATTTCCACAGAGCAAAGAAGCCAGCTTGTTAGAAAAATGACTTTGCAAGATAGATGTTACAGAAGATATAAATGATGGTAGAAGATCAATTAAATAACAGTAGCAAACTTGGGGGGATACTCACCAGTGCCAGAGAGAAGTTATCGCTATCGCAAAAAGATATTTCCTCCAGGCTCAACCTGAATGAACAAATTATTGCGTCACTGGACAGCAATGATTTCGATAATCTACCTGCACCAACCTATGTCAGAGGTTACATCAGAAGTTATGCGCGTGCCGTTAACCTGGATGCAGACAAGCTTATTCGCATATACGAAGGGATAGCCGAAGCACCTCCGGAGATTCTGCCCGATGTGAAACCTGTGGTTCAGGCAAGCAGCAGGGATAAACCGGTCAAGGCGATGACTTACCTGGTTACTTTTACACTAGTTTTTTTGTTGATTGCCTGGTGGCAGGGCCAGAACATTGTCAATCCTGGTTTCTTCTCATTTAATATGAAGACCAGTGAAGGGGGCAAGTATCCAGGGTGCTTTACCTACACTTATGATGTTGTCAATCATCCGAAAATAGTCGAGGCGTCTGAAATAGATGAGCTGGACCAGGATGAGCTAATAAATATAAAGATTGTTGATTTAGACGAATCTGATGAGACAGAATCCGAGGATATTTTATCAATAGAGGATTCATTAGATGATTCACTGATTCTGGATGCACAAACAAATTTGACCACTCCGGCAAATCCAAATGCTCCGGCAGGTTCAGATACCTTAAAACTGGAATTAAGCGCTGAGTCCTGGATCGAGGTTTTTGATGCTTCAGGTGAGAGGCTCTACCGTTCTCTTGCCAAACCCGGTGAAATCATCAGCATCACTGGCACAGCACCATTATCAGTCAAGCTTGGTAATGCCAGGGCTGTTTCGGTCAACTTCAATGGTAATGCTTTCGATACCAGCGAATATACCAAAGCAGGTGTTGCCCGTTTCCTACTAGAGTAATTTCCCGGAATAATCTTATTGGCGTGTTCACTAAAGCGTCATAAGCTACATCCATCAGTCCAGTGAGTTTTCCTGAATTTCTGTATCCGGAGCAGGCCCTCATAACTGCCACATAATGACTCATATTTACTGACACGCTGGTATACTGGCGCACTAATTATTATGACCCACACAAATATCAAAATGATTCACTCCCCGGGAGAAAGTCTTGTCTGAGAAATTACAAGCCATTCGTGGCATGTCAGATATTCTGCCGCATGAGACTGGCCACTGGCAATTTGTAGAAAGGAAAATTACAGAAATCCTGAATAATTATGGCTATCAGGAGATCCGTATGCCGGTGCTCGAGAAAACAGAGCTATTCGCCCGATCCATAGGTGAGCAGACCGATATAGTTGCCAAGGAAATGTACAGCTTTGATGATCGTAATGGCGATAGTCTGACCCTGCGACCAGAAGGCACAGCAAGCTGTGTCAGGGCAGGAATTGAACATGGCTTGTTCCATAATCAGACACAAAAACTCTGGTATATGGGCCCCATGTTCAGACATGAAAGGCCACAAAAAGGCAGGCAAAGACAATTTCACCAGATTGGTGTCGAGGCCTTTGGTTTTGATGGCCCGGACATAGATGCTGAACTGATTATATTAAGCGCACGCCTGTGGCGGGCACTTGGGCTGAAAGATATTCGCCTGGAACTGAATTCTCTGGGGACCGCTCAGGCAAGGGCCGGGTATCGTGAGATACTGATAAACTATTTTTCACAACATGAAGAACAACTGGATGAAGACAGCCAACGCAGGCTGCACACAAACCCGCTACGTATTCTTGATAGTAAAAATCTGGACATGCAGGAATTGATCAAGGCAGCACCCATGATGAAGGATCATCTGGACGAGGAATCTGCAATACATTTTGAACAACTAAAAAATATACTGGATGAGTCAGGCATCCCCTATGAGATCAATCCACGGCTTGTACGTGGCCTGGATTATTATGGACAAACCGTCTTTGAGTGGGTTACTGATCAGCTCGGTGCACAAGGCACTGTTTGCGCAGGTGGCCGCTATAATGGGCTGATCGAACATTTTGGTGGTAAACACGTCCCTGCCTTCGGCTTTGCGCTGGGTATGGAACGCCTGATGGCGCTGATTGAAACTAGTGGCTGTGATATTGAAGCACAGCCGCTGCATGCCTATTTTATCCTGTCTACTGAAGAGGGGGTTACTGCTGCCGGTATGAAACTGGCGGAGAATTTGCGTGATCAGTTGCCACAACTAAGGCTCATGAGCCATTGCGGTGGTGGGAGTTTCAAGAATCAGTTCAAACGTGCGGATAAATCCGGTGCACTATTCGCCCTGATCCTGGGTAGTGATGAGGTGAAAAATCAGACCGTGGGCTTCAAATCATTAAGAGACAAGTCTGGGCAGGAAACCGTTTCCTGGGACAATATTGGCGAAAAACTGGCAAAAAACATTCAATAATTACCTGAAGTGTTTTACATAGACCATTGCACGATGTCTCAAGCATCATTATCATCCGGCAGCTAAGTTTATTATTCCCCGATATTCACCAGAATGCCGGGGAATAAATTTTGGAGGAGAGTATTTTGGAAGGTTATAGAACAGACGAAGAACAGGTTGAACAACTGAAAAAGTGGTGGAATGAGAACGGTAAATCAATCGTTGGTGGTATTGCCCTGGGCCTGATTGCCATATTCGGTTGGCGAGGCTGGCAGGATCACCTTGTGGTACAGGGGGAAAAAGCCTCCGATCTTTATGAGCAGATGACCGTAGATATCCGCGAAGAGAAAGGCAAAGATACTGAAATAGAGGCAATCGCAGACCAGTTAAACCAGGACTACAAATCAACGCCATATTCGACTTTCTCATCACTGCTACAGGCACGCGAAGCAGTGGAGAAGGATGATATTCATTCTGCAAAACTCCATCTTCAGAGGGTTCTTGATAATACAAATAACGATGAATTCAGGCATATAGCCAGGTTGCGACTTTCGCGTTTATTGCTAACTGAAGGTGATAAAGACGCTGCCTTGTCTTTGCTTGAAAAGGCTGAGCCAGGGAAATTTGCATCAAGTTATTATGAGTTGCGTGGCGATATTTTGTTGCAGCAAGGGGATGCAAAAGCTGCCGAAGATGCCTATACACAGGCATTGGCAACACAAAATAGCATTCGTGGTAATCAACCTGTTGTGCAAATGAAACTGGATGACCTTGGAACTAACCAGCTCTGATGCTATCAAGCAGTCGTTATTTATTGTTCGCCCTGGCACTGGTTTTATTATCGGGATGTAGTGCTGTACAGGGGCTAATAGGTAGTGACGCGGACAATACCGTACCACCTACTCCTTTAGTGGAATTTCAGACGCTTGTAGAGATTATACAGCTCTGGTCGAAGGATACGGGCAAGGGTTCTACCAAACAATACCTCAAGCTCACACCTTCTCACATTCAAGGTAAAGTCTTTGTTGCAGATGTTCGCGGTAATCTGGTAGCCATTGATGCCACCAGTGGCAACAGGCTTTGGGAAAGTGATGCGGATATGAATATTACCGGTGGGCCAGGTTCCAGTGAAACACTCACCATGATTGGTTCAGAGGAAGGCGACGTACTGGCATATACAAGCGAAAGTGGAGAATTTCTGTGGCAGGCAAAAGTCTCCAGTGAAGTTCTGGCTGCACCACAGGAAGCCTATGGTGTTGTTGTAACACGTACAATCGATGGCAAAATATTTGGGCTTGATGCATATGATGGAAGACGTCTGTGGGTCTACGATCGTACTGTGCCTTCATTAACACTACGCGGCACCAGTAATCCGGTTATAACGGGTGATATAGTCATTGCCGGTTTTGATGGTGGTCGTATTTCTGCGATTGAATTACATACTGGAAAGTTAATCTGGGAGACAAGCGTGTCACTGGCATCTGGTCGTTCTCAGTTGGAAAGAATGGTTGATATCGATTCGGATCCTGTGATTATTGGTAATGACATTTATGTTGCGACATTTCAGGGACGTGTAGCATCGGTTGCCCTGGAAGATGGGCGGATCACGTGGGCACGTGATATTTCTTCCTACGCGGGACTCACCGCTGACGAGAATAATATCTATATCACAGATGACCAAAGCTACATATGGGCACTGGAACGATCAACTGGTAATTCTGTATGGAAACAGGAGAATTTGTACGCCAGGCGCGCAACAGCACCTGCTGTTATTGGCGAACTTGTCGTTGTTGGCGATCTGGAAGGTTATTTACACTGGATGGATAAGAGCAATGGTCAGTTTGTTGCGCGCACACGGGTTTCAAAGGATCCATTATTAGCACCCCCTGTGGCGTTCGAGGAAATTGTCTACGCATACAGCAGTAATGGCACACTGAGTGCTTATATTTCTCAATAAGCAGGAAAACAGATATGAAGCCCGTCATTGCCATCGTTGGTCGCCCCAATGTCGGCAAATCCACTTTATTTAATTTTCTCACAAAAAGTCGAGATGCGCTTGTTGCAGATCGACCCGGAGTTACGCGTGATCGCCAGTATGGATTTGGCAATTATCAGGGACGTGGATTTATTCTGGTAGATACTGGTGGTCTGGGTCGAAACGATAAAGATTCAGAAAATATTTCCAACCTTATATCCGATCAATCTTTGCTTGCAATAGAAGAAGCTGATGTATTGATATGGCTGGTTGATGGACGTGATGGCCTGACATCAGAAGATGAACATCTCGCCGAGGTTTTGCGTCCAAGGTGTGATCGTATCTTTCTGACTGCTAACAAAACCGAGGGACTGGACGCAGATATTGTTTTGGCAGATTTTTACCGTATTGGTTTTGGCGACCCCTTTGCCGTCTCGGCCAAACGAGGTACAGGTGTTCATAAACTCATGGATGAAGTTATCAAACAATTGCCTGTTGAGACAGAAGATGAAGATCAAACTGGACATGGACTACGTATCACGGTGCTTGGTCGCCCCAATGTTGGAAAATCTACACTGACTAATAGAATCCTTGGTGAGGAACGCATGCTCACCTTTAATCAACCCGGGACTACCCGGGATAGTATTGCCATTCCTTTTGAACGTGATGGAATACCTTATACCCTGATTGATACAGCAGGCATACGCAGACGTTCAAAGATTAACGATGCCATTGAAAAATTCAGTGTCGTGAAGTCACTTCAGGCAATTGATAGCACACAAATTGTTGTACTTGTGCTCGATGCACATGAGGCCATCACAGAACAGGACGCCAGCTTGCTCGGCTTGATTGTTGATAGTGGCAAAGCATTAATTATTGCTGTTAACAAATGGGATGGCCTGGAGTTATCACACAAAAATAGAATCAAGGCACAACTGGATCGTAAACTGGGCTTTATTGATTATGCCTGTATCCATTTTATTTCTGCGCTGCATGGTAGTGGCGTTGGCAAGCTGTTCGTTTCAATCAACAAGATTTCAAAATCAATCTCAATTGAACCGTCAGCTTCCAGAGTAACAGCAATCTTGCAACAGGCTACACAGGCTCATTCACCCCCCGTGGTTCATGGCCGACGTATCAAGCTACGTTATGCACACATTGGTGGACGTGATCCAATACGCATTATTGTGCATGGGAATCAAACCGATCGTGTCCCACAATCCTACAGACGCTATTTGTCTAATCTGATGAGAAAAGAATTAAAGTTGGTAGGAACACCTGTACTGATAGATTTTAAACAAGGGGATAACCCCTATAAGGACAGGAAGAACATCCTTACAAACAGACAGATCGAGAAACGCAGACGCCTGATGCGTCATGTTAAAAAGAAATAAGTGACGGCATTTATTTTTATACCCAAACAGTCTGGGTATCCATGCTATCTTGACAATCTATTGTACTGATTTTTCAGCAAACTCAGTATACGATTGGCATCCGGGCTTTCTAACCACTGGTCTTCCTCATCCAGAACAACGACTTCAGTCTTGTCACCGACACCTGTCAGGCTTATGTGAAATGCCTTGCCATCTTCATCGTCATCTCCCCAGAATTTAAGTTTATCCATCATGCTTTTCTTTTCTTCTTCACCTGGGGCAGCATAGTAAATAACAAAGTACATTCCCTTTTCTATGTCCTTGTCCTCGATATACATACCAGACTCACTGATCGCATTTTCAATATTGCGCCATGCTCTGGAAAATTCATCAGCGATAGTCAGATATTCCTTACCTTCACCGGCATTTAATATTTCGGCCTTGATCACCGGAGCCTGTGGGATAACTGCTTGAGCTGAACCAGGAGACGTTGAACTTGCTACCGTAGGCTCACCATAAAAAAACACATTCAACTCACTGATCAGCGAAGTGACTGCTTCCGGATCACTTTCCCCGCCTATCCATTCAAAATTACCATCACCGAGGTTTATTGCTTCCTGTCTTTCATTTGAGAGGAACAATATCAAGTTTCCAGGTGTTCCACCTTCTTCCGAAAATATCTTGAATTTTTCTCTATTTATCACCACACCATCTACAGAGATTTCCCTGAACTCTGTTTCCAATACACCAAGTTCAGCATCATCAAGATCTATCTCAAAGCCCTTGGCTAACCAGAATTCACGCAGCTCCGGCCAGATTGAAAATGTTGTTCCCTGTACTGACAGCCACTTTTCATCAGTATTATCCAGCATCGCCATTTCTGCATCAGACATTTGTCCACCCTGACGCATATTTTTACGGCGCTGGAATTCAGACAGCGTATTGGCATCTTCTTCATCTGGAATCACCATTGGATCATTCAGAGCCTCAGTGGTTAAGTCAGGCGGGACTTCCAGATCGGGAAGCGATTGGCTCCTTTGATATTTGGTTCTGTTGTCTGGTATTACTTCACCGAGACTGGGGAGTGCCCCACAGCCGGTGAGTAAAACCGAGATGAGGAATAACAAGAATATTTTTTTTGATAACATAATATAAAATTCTGGAATATCTTTATTTAAATTGTTCTGATTTAAATTACCCTGGTCTAAATAACCATGATCTAGATTACATGGGCCTGTTTCATGGCTCTGGTAAGGATATCTTCAGAGCCCTCCGTCATCCAGGTAAGTGGAAGCCTGATGCCTGCCTGTATCAATCCCATCTTGTGTAATGCCCACTTGGCAGGTATCGGGTTAGATTCGATGAATAAATTTTCGTGTAAGCCAGTCAAGGTATCATCAATTTTTGTTGCAGCTTCACGATCCCCTATCCTTGCAAATTCACATAGCTCATGCATTGCCCTGGGGGCGACATTTGCTGTCACTGAAATCACTCCATCACCACCCCGTAATAAAAATTCTTTTGTTGTCGCATCATCACCGCTGACCAACATGAAGTCGTCACCACATAATGTCCTGATGGTCTCGATACGGGCCAGATCAGCTGTGGCTTCCTTGACACCGATAATGTTATCTACTGCCGACAGTCTACCAATAGTCTCTGGCAACATATCACATGCGGTACGTCCTGGTACATTGTAAAGGATCTGTGGGATATTCACTGCCTCTGCCACAGCCTTATAATGCAGGTACAGACCTTCCTGTGTTGGTTTATTGTAATAAGGGGTAACCAGTAAACATGCATCTGCCCCCGCGTCTTTTGCGCATCCTGTGAGATGAATTGCTTCAGTTGTTGAATTTGCCCCGGTGCCGGCAATCACTGGAATCCTGCCATTGACAAACTCCACTACCTGACGGATCACTTCACAGTGTTCCTCATTATTCAAGGTCGCAGATTCGCCTGTGGTACCTACTGCCACAATCGCATCCGTTTTATTCTCAATATGAAATTCAACCAGAGCAGCCAGACTTTCTTTGTCCAGTGGCGTCTCCGGGGCATTGCCTTTCTGCATGGGGGTGGCTACAGCAACCATACTGCCTTGAAACATATTTAAACCCTTTATTTCTCTGCTAAAAATATTGCTAAAACACCAGTTCTTCCGACTTTTTGTTCCCATAAATCCAGAACATCTGAAGGTGCATTGGTCGGAAAAGCGGCACAGTATACTACAGCTAGACGGTGACAATAAATCTGACAAACAATCAATTTTTCCGTTCCCGGGAATTTTTCCGAAAACTGCCCCATATATGCCTTGCAGAGCAAGTGACAAAGCCGGACAATGAGCCTGTAATCCATTAAAAGCAATTGCCGTTAACCCTGAATTGCCATTAAAAAACATTGGATAAATGCTGAATTACATCGTACTTACCGCACTGGGGGAAAATCACCCTCAAATTATCGAAAAATGCTCAAAAGCGATTAAAGAATGTGGCTGTAATATAATCGACAGCCGCGTCATTGCCCTGGGAAAAGAGCTTTCCCTGTCCATGATGCTCAGTGGTAGCTGGAGTGCTGTGGCCAAACTGGAGCACATGCTGCCATCATTGAAAAAGAAACTTAATGTGGAATTCCAGTTCCGCAGAACCAGTCCTCCAGACAAACCCGCTCAAGGTCTACCCTATGCTATCGAAATCGTATCCATGGATCGTATCGGTGTTGTCCATGACATCACAGAATTTCTGGTAAATAATGATATTAGTATCCAGGACATGTTCACAAATACCTATCTGGCAACACACAGTGGCACACCGATGTTTTCACTGAATGCTACGATTAATATTCCTGTTAATATTTCAATCTCGGCAATCCGCAATGATTTTAATGATTTCTGTGATCGGCTGAATCTTGATGCGATAATGGAACCGGTAAAATAATCTCAACAACAATAATTTATAAATCAAAAAAATGGCAAAAGTAAATATTGGTAAAAAAGTTACAGATATAAAATTATCCGCGACCGGTGATCAAACGCTGCAGTTATCCGATTTCAAGGGTAAAAAAATTGTTTTATATTTTTATCCAAAAGACAGCACTCCCGGTTGTACCCTGGAAGGTCAGGATTTTCGCGATAATAAAAGAAAATTCAGTGCAAGAAATACCGTGATACTTGGTGTCTCTCGTGACAGTGTAAAATCACATGAGAACTTTAAAAACAAACAGTCATTCACATTCGAACTCATCTCGGATCCTGATGAAAAATTATGTAAACAATTTGATGTTATCAAGGAAAAGAATATGTACGGTAAAAAACATATGGGCATAGAACGTAGTACATTCCTTATAGATGAAGATGGTATTCTGATACATGAATGGCGCAAGGTGAAAGTAAAAGGACATGTCGAAGAGGTCCTCGAAGAAATAAAAAAGAGTAAATAAGCAAGGAACTACTAAAATAGAAAACCTATGACCGAAGAAATACGTGACCGTCTATTCGTACTAGACACAAATGTCCTGATGCATGATCCAGGCTCAATTTTTCGATTCCAGGAACATGATTTGTTTATCCCCATGATGGTTCTGGAAGAACTCGATGCCGCAAAAAAAGGCATGTCAGAAGTTGCCCGCAACGTCAGACAGGTCAGTCGCTTCCTTGATGAACTCATTACTGAAGCAGATACAGACGCCATAGAAAAGGGCCTGCCCCTGTCTTCATTATCATTCAACAATGGTAATCCAAACCCGCATGGTAAATTGTTTTTACAAACCAGCACACTGGAAACACGCTTGCCTGCGAATCTTCCCGGCAATAACGCGGATAACACAATCCTGGGAACTGCCCTTGCCCTGCAGGAAAAGTATTCTGACAAGATAGTCACTCTGGTTTCCAAGGATATTAACCTACGGATCAAGGCACATGTTGTCGGTGTTCATACCGAAGACTATTACAACGACAAGGTACTGGATGATGTCGACCTGTTGTATACCGGGGTTAACAGACTGCCGGATGATTTCTGGGAGTGCCATTCGCAAAATCTGGATTCATGGCAAGACGGGAAAAATACCTATTACAAAATCAATGGCACACCGCTTGAGGAAGATTGTTATCCCTACCAATGTTTATACAGTGAAACTGGTGACGACTTCGAGGCTATGGTCACCGATGTAGAAGAAGACAAGACGACCCTCTCTCTGGCAACAAATTATCGTGATGGACACAATTCTGTGTGGGGCATTCATGCACGCAATCGAGAACAGAACTTTGCGCTAAATATGATGATGGATCCAGAAGTTGATCTGGTTACCCTGTTAGGTGTAGCAGGCACAGGCAAGACTTTACTGGCTCTTGCCGCAGGACTTGAACAAGTCATGGAATTAAAACTGTTTCGTGAAATAATCATTACACGTGTCACCATCCCCGTGGGTGAAGACATTGGTTTCCTGCCAGGCACAGAAGAAGAAAAAATGCAGCCGTGGATGGGGGCATTGCTGGATAACCTGGAAGTGTTAACCGA
>Ga0164315_10003826_pt1 | contig 11702 bp, 13 predicted proteins | sample GuaBasSedimGuay6_FD_113737 | JGI IMG/M metagenome (GOLD analysis project Ga0164315, IMG submission 113737) | Subseafloor sediment microbial communities from Guaymas Basin, Gulf of California, Mexico - Guay6, Core 4569-2, 0-3 cm | ecosystem: Environmental > Aquatic > Marine > Hydrothermal vents... | reverse complement strand
GCCCCATCCTCGACCAAAAATAAAGACAACAAACGCGATCCTGAAATGAGCTCAACCAAGAAAGGCAACACTTGGTCTTTCGGTATGAAGGCACATATCAGTGTTGATGCCCAAAGTGGCCTCATTCACACCGTTGGGGTGAGTACAGCCAAAGTCCACGATGCCAAAGTGATGAGCAGCTTAATTCGAGAAGATGACCAGGCCGTGTTTGGAGACAAAGGCTATGTGAATGAGAAGTTTAAACGGGCGGCAAGAGCTGCCGGGGTTTACTGGGCCGTACTTGAAAAGGCCAAACCCAAGAAGAAGCCCTCAGCCAGCCAGAATAAACGCAATAAAAAACATGCCTCAGTGCGAGCCAAAGTTGAAGATGCTTTTCGAATCATCAAATGCCAGTTTGGGTATCGTAAAACAGGTTATCGAGACATCCATAAGAATGGCGCCCAACTCTTCTCACTCATGGCACTGGCAAACCTTTACAAAGCAAGGCGAGAACTGTTGATAACTTAGGGTCAATCCGTCTGAAAACAGCCCAAAGAGGGCTTTTCAGCGAAACAATCTATGAAAATAGCCCAAAATGGGTAAATACAGGAGAAGTTGAGAAATGTCAGGCTATATCGATGTTTTTTTCAGAGGTTCCTTAACTATGCTCACGAACTGGCTGGTGAGAGTGCGCTATTGGAACCCATTCGAAAAGCTCTAGGAACCTTGGCTAGGCATGCTAAGCGAGTGGTCCATCGCTGGACTTCTACATACACCAACGCACGACTTGAAGGCTTGAATGGGCTGTTTCAGGCAACCCGATCACGAGCGCGTGGTTATCGAAATAGCGATACCTTTATGACCATGATTTACCTGATTTCCAGCTCCGCCGGATCAATATTGAAATCCACATGAAACGTCGAAGAACCTATTTAAAATAAAATATCCAAAATACACACATCAATATTTTTCTCTTAAATCTTCATTTCTTCATGACCTTTTTAACATTATTTATACTCGCAAAACTTCTTCTAAAATCGTGTGCTGTCATGCCAGTTTTACGTTTAAACAGACGCCGAAAATAGCTTCCATCCATTAGGCCGACCTGTTCTGATATCTCTTGTACGGGGGATAATGAAGTCAGTAACAAATTCTTGGCGGTATCAATTCTTAAATTTTGAATGTACTCATTAGGTGACTGTTCTGTCGCCTGTTTAAATCGGCGTTTAAACGTTCTCTCCGCTAAGCCTGATTCATTGATCGTCGTTGAGAGTAAATCAGACTGATTCAAATGATTTTTGATCCAAATCTGTGCTTTTCTAATCGTTAAATCATCATGCGATATTGTGCTTTTCAGCTGCTTATAGGGGCGTTGGCCGTGTTGATGTGAGTTTAGTAAAAACAGCTGCTCAATATAGGTTGATGTCTCTGAAGTTGAATGTTTCTCGATCAAATACATCACCAAATCTTGCCAAGAAGTAGCGCCGCCCGCACAAATAATATTATCTTGCTCTGTAATAATCATATCGCTTTGCACCGTCACATTAGGGAATTGAGTCTGCATTGCATCTGCAAACGCCCAATGTGTTGTCGCTATTTTTTCATCCAATAGCCCCGTTTCTGCCAGCAAAAAGGAACCGCCACAGATACTAGCCATTGTCGTTCCCTTTTTATAATGATCTGTCAGCCAATCTTTTAACTCCGGATACTTTGTTAAGAAAGGCTCATCTATAAAGTTAATGGATGGAATTAAAATCAGGTCTGTCTCTGTAACCTCAGAAAATGCTTTTTGGCATTCAATTGTCAATCCGTTGTAACAGGCCAGAGGCCCTTTTTTCATTCCAACAATGGATGTTTGAGCTGAAAAATCGGGTTTTTCGGGCATCAATTGCTGACTATAAAGTGTTGTTGTGGAGAAAATGTCGTAGGGACCCGCTAGGGTATAAACCATCGTCTCCTCAAGCGCGAGGATAGTAATAGTTATATTTGGCATAAATAGCACGGTTTTGTCATATTTAGACCTTACTATACTTCAATTCGCAAACCATAATAAAGTCCACCTGTTCTTAATCTGGCCACTACAGTCTGACGGAGCCTTTTTACCGTAAAGGAGTAGTACCCCCTCAGCACAAGGATGTGTACTTTTATGATGCTAGATGAGCAGACGATTTCCCACTTATTAAAATGAAAGGTTCAGGAGAAAGTAATGAGAGCTGTTGTGATGTTGTACGGCGTTATGAGTTATCTGCTGTTTTTTGCGGTATTTCTTTATTTGATTGCATTTGTGGGGGGCTTTTATGTTCCCATCCATCTTTCAATCACCACAGAGGGGGGCGGAACATTAGCATTGGTCATAAATATCATGTTGCTACTTCTTTGGGGTGTTCAACATAGTGTGATGGCAAGAGATTGGTATAAAAAAGCGATCGAAACAGTTATACCTCACCACCTTGAAAGAAGTACATATGTTCTTGTCTCAACCATTACGCTGGCCGTTGTCATGGTGCTTTGGCAACCGATGAGTGGGGAGATTTGGCGAATTGAAGAGGGTGCATTACAGGTGGTCGTTTGGGGGCTGTTCGCTTTAGGTTGGACAATTACATTGATCTCAACATTTTTAACCGACCATTTTGACCTGTTTGGTCTGCGCCATAGCTGGCTGCATTTTGTAGAAAAAACCTACACAGATGTTCGTTTTACAGAACGATGGATTTATAGCTGGATCAGGCATCCAATGATGCTTGGCCTCCTGATCTCTTTCTGGCTGGTACCGGTTATGACGGTGGGTCATTTAGTCTTCTCAATCGGAATGAGCCTTTATATTTTTATCGGCATCCATTTTGAGGAACAGGCGCTGGTGAAGGCCGTTGGTGAATCGTATAGTCATTACCAAAAGCGCACATCAAAAATTATTCCGAAGATCTATTAGAAAAGTAGTATCAATACACCCACAAGAGAATAAATCTCATGAAACAAGATGAAAAAATCAAGTATTTGAAAATTGCACTTTACCTATTTGGCGTTATTTTTATAGTGGGTGTGCCAGCAATGATGATGTGGATCTGGCCTGCGGGTTGGGGGTGGACGCCACGACAATCCGAATATGAGCAAATGATGATGGGGCTTTACGCTACGCTGGGACTATTTTTAGTTCTGTCTGCAAAAGACCCTTTGGCCAATGCAAGTCTTATATGGTTTACGATCTGGTCGAGTATTGTCCATGCTGGAATCATGCTCGTTCAAGCTATCATGGATGACACAGAGAAAGCTCATTTATTAGGTGATATTCCAGCTTTATTTCTGGTGGCATTAGTCCTCTGGTATCTCATGCCTAAAAAGGCACAGCCATAGCAAAAAAACAGCTAACGAAGCGCATTACCACCGCTCTGTTCTTGGCGGTGCTGGTGGTAACGAATCCAAGAAAGTGATTGCCTCTGCAATGTCTGAACCCCACTGTTATCAATTAGAGATTTAAACAAGAAAAATAATGGAAATAAGCATAAAAGATCGATATGAGGTGCTACGAAATTCACCAGAACTTAGGCAGCTTAAGCCGACAATTATTGAGAAAATTGCCCAAGATAGTTGCCTGTTAACGCTTCAAGCAGGTGAGAAAATTAAGTTCGACTATGAAAATCAAGGTGATTTTTTTGTAGTCGCCTCTGGAAAGCTCTGTTTTGTTTTAAATAATCATACTGCTGGAGAGCAGTATTTAGATGAGTATGGTGAAGGTTCTTTGGTTGGTTTCTTTATGACCCAACTGAGCACCAAAGGCAGTATTTCCTTAATTGCTGCCGAGCTAGTCATTCTCATTTCTATCCCAAATAAAACCCTAAAGCCACTAATAAAGCAATCTCCAGAGGCTCAGTTTCATTTTAATAAAACGCTTCTCAACCTGAATTATAGAGGGCAATTTGCAGTCTACATGAGCAAATTGTTTAATTTTAATGATCCACCTGGCTTTAAAGAGTTACTCAAAGGAATTGAATGGCGAAGTTTAAATAGTGGTGAAGTTCTTTATCGACAAGGGGACAGCGGAGATTCTATCTATTTAGTTTTATCGGGCAGAATGCGGGCGATCACCGATGAAGGAAATGGCCGGCAGAAACTCATCACTGAAATGACTGCCGGGGAAACAGTTGGTGAAGTTGCTTTGCTTACTCGTTCAGGCCGCCAATCTACATTGTCCGCAGCACGCGATACTGTTCTGGCTAGACTTTCAAGTGCCGGGTTCGATAAATTAACCAGCACCCATCCTCAAATTACATTGCAAGTGGCACGTCTCGTCGCGATAAGATTACGAAACAGAATTAGCAATAAAGCACCACAGTATCATCGAGGGTCAACCTATGCTGTTATGCCTATTCACCAAAATTTTAATATGCGTGAATTTATCCCTTCATTATTTGAAACAATGAAGTTTACAGGCTCGACAGCGTGTTTTACTGCAGAAGATATCGATAAAGAGCTAGGGCGAGAGGGTATTTCCAACGAGACCAGCATAGGCATTGGTAACTCAGCAGTTTCGCAATGGCTTCATAAAAAAGAAACCATCTATGAGAATATCATTCTTATAGCCGATGGTCCTTGGTCTAACTGGACTGAAAGAGCGATTAGACAGTCCGATCATTTATTATTAGTCGCAGATTTTGATTCTGACTTTAAGCAAAGCGAACAAGAAAAGAGAGTCAACGCACTCTGGGATTTTTCTAGTCACCTAAAGCAGAGCCTCATTCTGGTTCATCCTTCGGGTACAACAGAGATAACAAATACAAAACGCTGGTTAGATGAGCGTAGCATTTTAAGGTTTTACCATGTTCGTATAGGGCAAACGGAAGATTATGCGCGGCTGGCTAGAATTCTTAGTGGACACGCAAACTCACTCGTACTAGGTGGTGGTGGAGCTCGTGGCTATGCTCATATTGGCGTGTTGCGTGCGCTCGAAGTTAATGGCGTTGCTATTGATGCCGTTGGAGGAACTAGCATCGGAGCAGTCATTGGTGCCGCCGTTGCATTACAATATAATTCTGACAAGATTTTTAATCTATGTGCACAGTACTTTCGCAACTTTTTTGATTTTACGCTGCCAGTTATCTCCTTGATCAAAGGAAGAAAAATTGAGAAGAACCTTGAGATGGCTCTTGGTAATAAGCAGATTGAAGATTTATGGATTCCTTTTTTCTGTGTATCGACAAATCTTACCCGTGCCGAACAAGTTATCCATTATAGAGGGTCGCTCGCAGAGGCTCTTCGTAGCAGCATGAGCTTACCGGCAATGATGCCTCCAGTTATTAAGTCTGGAGATTTGTTGGTTGATGGAGGCGTACTTAATAACCTACCGATTGACGTTATGAATGACCTCTATTCGGGAGGTAAAATTATCGCCGTAGATATTTCACCTAAAATCGATTTGGCAAGCAATGAAAGTCACTTCATGTCTGGTTCAGGGCTAAAATTGCTACTGGCACACCTTAATCCTTTTCGCCGCAAAGCGTATATTCCCAGTATTTTCGATATCATTTCCCGCTCCATAACACTAGCCGCTGTTAATAAAAGCATGCGCACAGATGAGCAAAACCTAGCTAGTTTATATTTATTATTATCTGTTGAATCGGTTGGAACACTCGAATATGATCGTTTGAAACAAATCGCTGAACTAGGCTATACCTCCTCTATTAACCAAGTGACTCAGTGGTGCCGTGGTAGTGAAGATTCTTGATGGGACGCTAAATTGAAAAAACTCTTCTTTGCGCGTTACCGTTATTTAAAAAATAGTACACAGTGACAAGGCTATGGTTCAAACGGGCATACAAGGTTATAAATGAATAAGGTGCCCATTAGTCAATTCTAATTTAGGCTAAGGTCTACTGAGAGTAGGCAGCGCAAGCCGTTTAGCAATCGAAATATCATCTTTTTAAACTTAAAAAAGGAAATAAGCATGTCCATTGACGTTACGTTAGATTTACAAGTTAGTCCAGAAAACCGTGAAACACTATTAAATACACTCGAAGCTATATTGCCAGATACACGAGCTTATAAAGGTTGTCAGGGTGTTATTGTTACCAGTAATGATGACGACCCTTTAAACATTGTGCTGCTAGAGAAATGGAACGTTCGTGCGGACCACGAAAGTTATATGGCTTGGCGTGCAGAGAGGGGTGATTTGGAAAAATTAGGTGCATTATTGACAGCGCCACCTGCAGTTAAGTATTTAACAGCTGCTAACATTTGAACAATTTTTCGGGTGATTTTTTAACGGATGAAACCTGCATAAATAGAGCCTGTTATGTAGTAAATATGACTTGGGTATATTTGTAATGGAGGTTTACCCCGTTGGCGTTACAGATGTCGCTTTTGACTCGATCAGTTTGTAAGTATTTAAGGCCATATTTTTTGCTCACGCTGCTTTTCATAACACTTTTATGTGGAGGATATAAATATGCCCAAGCCCAGTGCAATTGAAGTTGTGGCTGAGACTGAGACCAATCAAGCGGATAACAGTCGCCGCCGTTTTCTTAACCGAATGGCACAATTAACAGCGGGAGGCGTCGGGGGCATTATTGCTAACCAAGTGAACGCGTCCACACCAGGGTCGGTTGAGTATGCAGTTCCGAAGGATCCCACTAAAGTTCAAGGCCGTGAGCCCAGTCTTGATAAGGGGTATGGTACGCGCTCCCAGTTTGAAACAGAAACACGGCTACATCTTTCAGCCCCCAATAAACAAGTTTCGGTATCGTTTACACCGCTAGAAAATAGCCGAGGTATCATTACACCGTCTGGGCTCCACTTTGAACGCCACTATGCTGGCATTCCAACGATTGACCCAAATGAGCATCAACTTTTTATTTATGGGCTTGTCGATAGCCCTCAAAAGTTTTCTATAGACGCACTTAAGCGCTTTCCATCACAAACCCGGACTCACTTCATTGAATGTTCGGGTAACAGTTATAGCGAATGGCGTAAGCCAACAAAACAATCTGTACAAGAAACGCATGGCTTGACGAGCTGCTCTGAGTGGACGGGCGTGCTGCTTTCAACCGTTTTAAAAGAGCTTGGGGTTAAAAAGAACGCCTCTTGGATGTTAGCACAAGGGCGAGATGCTTCTTCTCTTATCCGCAGTATTCCCATTGAAAAAGTATGGGACGATGCAATGCTCGTTTATGCGCAAAATGGTGAAGCCATTCGGCCTGAGCAGGGCTACCCTTTGCGTCTTCTATTACCTGGTTTTGAAGGGAATACTAATGTTAAATGGTTGCACAGCTTAAAATTTACTGATCAGCCCATGTTGTCCCGTTGGGAAACGTCACATTACAGTGATTTATATGAAGATGGTAAATCACGTTTGTTTTCTCTTACGATGGATGCAAAGTCAGTTATTACGTTTCCTTCTGCGGGGATGCACCTTGATAAGACGGGGTTTTACGAGATTACTGGGCTGGCTTGGACAGGACAAGGGCGAGTGAAATCCGTTGAAGTATCTGTCGATGACGGAAAGACCTGGCAAAAAGCGATGCTGCAAACTCCCTTGCTACCTAATTGCCACACCCGTTTCAGACTGCCTTGGGAGTGGAACGGAGAGCTTGCTGTGATACAAAGCCGTTGCATCGATGAAACCGGTTATGTGCAGCCGACCGTCACACAACTCATCGCTGAACGAGGTCTAAATTCTTTCTATCATCAAAACGGGATCCAAAGTTGGGTGATAGATAAAGATGGTTACGTATCAAATACGCATCGCACTTGAGGAATGAAATGACAACTAAAATTAATGCGCACGGCGTGTTGTTAATGCTCATGTTCTTTCCGCTCTCTGGCCTTTCTGCCGATAATAATGGTTATAATTTTGGCAAAAAACTGAGTGAACCTGACATTAGGAAAATAGATACGACGGTTATGTCCAATGGCCAAGGATTACCAGCAGGCAGCGGAAGCTATATTGTAGGAAAAGAGCTTTACCTTAAAAAGTGCGCTGCCTGCCACGGGGTCAAACTAGAGGGTGTTGCCGGCGCAGGTAATGCTCTTATTGGCGGGCGTAACAGCTTATCTTCCAACAAGCCAAAGAAGACGGTTGAGAGTTATTGGCCTAAAGCGCCTATTCTGTTCGATTACTTAAAACGAGCCATGCCGTTTGATGCCCCTGGCTCGCTTACAAATAGCGAAGTCTACGCTATCTCAGCGTACATTCTGGGTGAAAGTAACGTTATCGATGCAAAAACAGTGCTCGATGCAAAATCATTGACGGACATTAATATGCCAAACAAGGACGGTTTTTTTGTGTGGCCTAGGCCTGGTGCTGAAAAACAAGAAAATACTGTTAAAAAATAAGCTCTTAAAAAAGAATATCTAGCTCCAAGCCGAGTGAGGCTTTGACTCTATTTATCTACCGTAATAACCCACAACAGATGCTTTAGCCAAGGTATTTTGGCCAAGGTAAAAACCAACCAATGCAGGGCTTGCATCTGCCTTTAAGCCAAGGCTCTCTACTTTAAGCGCATAGATTGTGAAAATGTATTGATGAGCGCCAGCTCCTTTTGGTGGACATGGGCCACCATAACCAGCTGCACCAAAGTCGGTAGGAATTTGAATGCTACCTTTAGGCGCTATGGCTGATTTGATGTTCCCCGCATTAGATTTTAGTGAATTCGTTGATGTTGGAATATCAATGATGACCCAATGCCACCAACCACTACCCGTTGGGGCATCTGGATCGTACATGGTAATGGCGAAACTTTTTGTACCTTCGGGTGCATTATCCCAGTTCAATTGAGGAGAAATGTTGTCGCCTTCACAGCCGTATCCGGCAAACACCTGTTTATTTGTTATTTGCCCATTAATATCGAGGCTAGATAAACTAAAACCTTCAGCCTGTACATTGCTGATAGCCAGTGTGCCAAGAGCGCAGATTAAAACAATAAAATATTTTTTCATAAAATTTACTCCTTTCGTTGGTATTCATTTTTAGTGGAATGGCAGCTTATAACTCATATTCAACACGAGACCTTTGCGCGGTGACATTGTTTTTCCACATATTTGATTATAGTACCCCATAGAATTCATTCTTCAGATAGAGCTTGCCTATTGAGTCGATAATCCTCGCTTGAGGTTAAATCTGTGCGGAATCTACTTGAGGACCCGTTTTTATCCAGTCATTATATTCACGAGGATGAGTCCCTGTAGTGCTGTTATATGATCGAGTTGAGACATGGTAAGTTCTTTGTGCGTTACCGTTATTTAAAAATAGTGCCTGGTGACGAGACTATGCGTTTACATCAATAATGATACGGCCTCGTGTTTTTCCGGCGACAATATCATCAGCTAACCGAGTTAACTGGGACATGGGTTGGGTTGAGCTGATGTCATTAATCTTTTCTGTTGGTAAGTCTTTGGCTAAGCGCTCCCATGCCTCTAGACGTAATTCCATTGGTGCCATCACAAGTCAACTCCCGCGAGTACAACTCCTCTAAGAATGAAAGGGAAAACAGTTGCAGGCAAGTCGAAACCACCCGCTAGCCCACAAGCAGCCACACAGCCATATCGTTTGACCTGAGAGATGGCGTTGGCAAGCGTGGTTGAACCGACACTATCGACAACACCAGCCCACCTTTCTTTCCCTAAATGACTTCTGATTACAATGAAATCAAATTAGCAGGCTGAATTCTATTTTTTAATTTAGGGTTTTGGGCGTTCAACAATAAGACTGTCGGCAAAATTATCTACAATAACAGGTGTTTGAAAATAACTAATAATAGGCTTGCAATGGTATTTATCTTCGATGAGCTGAAGCCATTCTTGGTTGTAGAAAGCGTCTGCTTTTTCTTTACTTTCCCACAAATAAACACCGCCTGCCGTGCTGCCGTCATTAGATAATAAATAGTACTTCCTAATGAGTCCCGGAACGACTCGATAATTGTCTGCACCCTTTTCAAATAAGTCCGTAGCATCTTCTAGCGTAATGGCTGACGGAGGCGTGAAATTAACAATAGTGGTAATCATGCTCTTTTCCTTAATGGGTTGCTTAGCTGCTATTTCTGTCTGTTTTTTAAACTTGAAGGAAGCTCATCAAAATATCGTTTAAATTCACGACTAAATTGTGACTCACTTTCATAACCGACCTCTTTAGCGACAACATTAGCGTTTGAGTGTCTCTGTAACAAAATTTTTCGGGCCATATTGAGCCTGGTCTTTTTTAAATATTGTATGGGTGATTCAGAGGTGATTTCCTTAAAATGGCGATGAAAACTCGATGTGCTCATGTTCGCCTGATTGGCCAATTCCCCTATATCAATCTTATTTGAATAGTGGTCATGAATAAATTTTATAGCGCGTGCGATACGGGCGTATTTATCATTATGAGAAGCTAATGAAAATAGAACAGGTGACTGCGTTCCATGCAGTGCATGGAATAAAATCTCGCGTATTATGCCGGCTCCTAACACATTGGATTTTGTCTTTGAATTGAGACAATTGACTAGCCGTGTAGCGGCTTCATACATTTCTAGTTCGAGTGGGGCAGGGCCAATGCCTTTTGGCATTATCTTTTCTACGCAATTAGGAAAACCGGTGTGCTGCCTTAGTTGAGCAATTATGTCATACAGTTGCACTGCATCAATCTCAATAAAGAGTCCAAGTAATGGGCTTTCAGGTGTTGCAAACGTCTCGCATTCAAACGGCATAGCAACCGATACAACCAGATAGTTGTTCATGTCATACTCAAAATACTCCCCCTCCAAATAACCTACTTTATTGCCTTGGGCAATAATATAAATTCCGCTGTCATACAAAAGTGGGGATCGCGGGATATGGTGGGTGGCTTTCATGAAATGCACACCTTTAAAGATTGACTCTGAAAAACCTTCCGGCGGATTCAGTTGTGTGAGCAGTTCAGCGAGTTGAGACATAGTGGGGATTTGTTTTTTAGCTTGGCTGTCATGGTAAAGGTTCACCGTATTGTTTTACATGCTTAATCTTCATGTTGGCAGTAATAGGCAAGGTTTTAACATGATTGTTCGTTCTTTTCGGGAAACCCAAGCAGCATAATGCCTGCAAGGTTAGAGGTATAACCGGTGCTTTTTTAAAATTATTTTTAATGAATGCTAAAAGGAAATCATTATGAAACTCTATTACGCTCCTGGAGCATGCTCTTTGTCTCCCCATATCACCTTGTGCGAAGCAGATTTACCTTATGAATTGGTAAAAGTTGATATTCAACAAAAAACGATCGAAAAAGAAGGTGATTTTTTCAAGGTTAATTCCTATGGTTATGTGCCTGCACTAGAACTTGATAATGGTGAATTATTGATAGAGGGTGCGGCAATTGTTCAGTATATTGCAGATCAAGTTCCGGGTAAAAAATTGGCCCCAATTGCAGGTAGTATCGAGCGCTATCGACTTCAAGAGTGGCTTAGTTTTATTTCTACTGAGTTACATAAAGGGCTTGGTGTGCTTTTTAACCCAGCATTACCCGATAATGCTCGTGACTTTTTTAAAGAAAACTTTGCTAATCGTCTAAATGTTTTAGTCTCGAAATTAGGTGATAAATCCTACTTGATGGGCGATGACTTTACCGTGGTGGATGCTTACCTGTATACCGTTTTAAGTTGGTGTCCACACGTTGATTTTGATCTTTCTCCCTGGCCCTTGCTTCAGGCATACCAAGATAGAATAAGCACTAGAGATGCCGTACAAAAAGCCTTGGGTGAAGAAGGGCTTTTGTGAGTGAGCGT
>Ga0164315_10003825_pt1 | contig 11702 bp, 12 predicted proteins | sample GuaBasSedimGuay6_FD_113737 | JGI IMG/M metagenome (GOLD analysis project Ga0164315, IMG submission 113737) | Subseafloor sediment microbial communities from Guaymas Basin, Gulf of California, Mexico - Guay6, Core 4569-2, 0-3 cm | ecosystem: Environmental > Aquatic > Marine > Hydrothermal vents... | reverse complement strand
TATATCATTGCTTTGTTTCCTCTTTTATGTAATTTATAAAGGAAACCATTCTTCCGGATTTCAATCTTAAGTAATTCCATTATTGATTAATTATTTTCTGTATCTGGAAAAATAGAGATAATAAACTCACAACTGGGTCAATCACTAATGCTCTTTGTGATTGGTGCTCTGCTACTTTAACTATTATTCCCGGGATTTTATTTATATGTTCTGTTCGATTTCCTAATATCCAATCTATAAACTCTCCCCCTAGAGCAGTCATAACATCTTCAACCTTCGTTCCATACTGACCTACCAATATTTGATAGTTATTAACAGGATCTGGTTTACTAACTAATATATTATATAAATCTACATATGACCACCCAGAATTTTTTATCTTGACCATGTCTATGGTTTTTGTCCCATCTACCATCCAAGATTGAATTCTATTTAAAGCATTTCTTAAATCAGGAAAATTTACTCTCGTGAATTCTGCTAATGATTCCTCGTCTATTGTCATTCCAACCTTTCCTAAAATAAGCTCTATTCGTTTTTGCCATTCGTCTTTTAGGTATTCCTCTTCCTCAGCATTCACTGGGTCAAAATTAATAACCTCAAATCTACTTTGCACTGGCTTAGGTATATTATTTAACCAATTACAAGTTGCAATAAATCGGGTATTTCCTTGAAATTTTTCAATCGTTCCTCTAACAGCTTTATAGAACTGTGCAGATGCTCCGTCAAATTCGTCGAGAATCACAACTTTCGTTGAAGAATTTCCATCCATTATACTTATGGATCTACAAAAATCATTTATTTTTCCGCGTATTATATCAACAGAGCTTTCGTCTGATACGTTAATAAATTTAGTAGGATATCCCTCAGCTAATATTTTTGCTAAAGTAGTTTTACCACATCCAGGAGAACCAACAAGTAATAAATGTTGAGATAGTTCTTTCTCCTTGAAAGAAGCTCGTATCCTTTTTGGTAATATCATATGCTCGACTTGTTTAGGTCTAAGCTTTTCTGTTAAGAGTTCTCGTATCATTAAAGAGCTATTTAAAGTATTTTATGACAATTAGTGTCTTTAGTTTCCATCTATTGTTAATTAGACTATATAAAGTATAAGCAAATATAATAAAAATAACGCAAATACATCAGACAATAGCTGGGATTTTACCTATATTATATACATACTATTTAGTAGGTGGGTTAGAATGCATTACTGAGTAGCCCTCTACCAGTTCTTCGGCGCTTATTGCTACCGCTCCCGTGTAATTACATGCTAAGAATCCTGCTAGATTTACTATCTTTAATCCTTCAATAATTTCTATATCTGCAGCAGTACATAAAGCAAGAGCTGCAGCAGCACTGTCGCCAGCACCAGTAACATCAAATACTTTAGCTTCATAACCATCTATATGGTATTCTTCTTCTCCTGAATTGTAAAATACCCCCGACATTCCCATGGTTACTACCATAGCACTGATTCCATATTTTTCTAAAAGTACGTCACTAAGCTTTTTCATTTTTTCTTTATCCTCTATAATACTATCTAGTGATATCCCTAACATACGCTTAAACCCATTTAGGTTTGTTTTGATTATCGATATATTATTTTCTTTTGATATAGAATAATTAGAAACATCACTAGGTAAATCTAAAATAACCTTAATCCCTTCTACTGAAGCCTTGCTCGTTATTTTTTCAATTATATCGGTATTTAAAAAATCCTTTCCTAGATCTTGAATCATTATGAGATCATATCCCTTGATATCGGCCAATATTTTATCTATTGCTAGATAAATCTCATCATATTTAAGGGGTTCTTTTACGTCCTCGTCCATCCGAACTATCTGCTTCCCGTTACAAATTATTCTTGTTTTTATACTATTTGATCTGTCCTTGACTTTTATAATATGTTTAGTTCCTATAGCATATGATTCCAAATTACTAAATATTAACTTCTCTAGGTGATCCTTTCCTACTATACTAACTAAATCACATTCGCCTCCAAGTGAAACTATATTGCCTGCTAAATTACCTACACCACCGGTAAAATATTGTGTACCTTTTTTTTTAATTATAGGAATGGGTGCTTCGTATGATAATTCGTTAGATTCCCCGATTATGTATTCGTCGGTTATATAATCACCAAAAAGTAATATTTTTTTTCTAGAGGCTGAAAAATCTGCTTTGCCCATTATTTAATATTTAAAGTGTGAATTTCCCAGTATCCGTTGCTCCTTCTCCTCCTTCTGCTCCTTCTTCATCTCCAGAATCAGCTTTGATTTTTTCTGCTACTTTAGCAAATGCTTTTTTATATCTAGCGTTCGATTTAATCTCGTCCATAGTAAGGCCAAGAAATCTTTGTATTAGGAATTCGCTATCGAAATATGGTATCTCTTCTCCCCCTTCTTCAACTGGAGCTTCTTTAAGCCCCTTCAAACTAGCTATAAATGTTGCTCTTTTAGACAGGTGCCCTAATTTTATTTTCTCTTCGTATTCACTCTCCCTTATAAAATTTAAACCTAAATTAGACCTGAATGCTTGATCTGAAGCAAGTTGTGGATAATCCAAACACATTTGTATATAAAGAGGTTTTATAAGGATTTCTTGGAAATTAGCCCTTAGTCTATTTAAAAACTTAGCAAATCGGATCTCGTCTCTTTCCATCTGGTCTATATTAACCTGATGGGTCATTTGTGGACCACCCTTAAATGCAAACCTAGCATATGGTATTTTTGAATCTAACTTTAGTTTATTTACAAAATAAATAACACTGTCCATTACATTAAAATCTGGGCCACTTGGATTTAAGGATTCTATTTGCGGGCTTTCTCCATTCTTTTCAGGGAACAGATAATTCTTATAGAACTGAACTTTCGGTCTTCCATTAACGGTAAGCTCGCCACTACTATCATCAATTTCAATATCCTCTTTATAGCTAGACATTAGCTGGCCTAAAGTTTGTAATGCTTTTTGTGGCGCCTGGGATCCAATAGGTATTATGAACTTAAGTCTATATGATGCATTCATAACATTCCAAATAATCCTGGTATTTTCCATTATTCTTAATATGTTATAAGATCTAACAAGTCTTTCCACATAACTAACTCTAGATATCGAATTACCTTTTGCATATGAAAGATATAATACCTGCTCATCCCTTAGCTTCCTAGTCATATCAGTACTTCCTGGATATTGTACCCAGAATTGCTCATATTTACCAGGACCAACTTTCTCTACCGTTGGCTGTAATGAGGTTGCATCTAATTCTTTAAATCCAACAATCTCTTTTCCTTTATTATCAAATATTATTTCAAATGCAAGAAACCCATCCGTTAAGAATTGCTTCATATATTGCCATCCTAGATTCGAATTAGTAAATCCAAACATAGCATAGATCTTTCTGAAGTTCTCAGTAATCTTTTGTTTTATGTCATCTTTAAGGTCTACGTTAATAACCTCAGGATATGCAAAGAAATTTTTGGTATCACTTACTATACACTCATCAGATAGCGTATCTAGAATGAACTCGATCTCACCGTTTAATGAGAATTTCCGTAAGAAGTCTCTTTTCCCAATATAATCCTTATCAAAGTAAGCAATATACTTTCTTACTTTAGTATCCTGTAAAGCAGCAGTCCATCTAAAAGCATCCTCAATTGGAGCACTTCCGTCTGAAGTTTGAAATCCTGCTTCAGTTTTACCAATCGTCTGGGAATTATTAATTACCATATCCTGGTATTCCATACCAAATTTAGAAATTCTACTTAAATTTCTAAACAGATTAGTTAAAGATTGTCCGCTTCTTATATTTTCTAAAAATCCTGCCATTATTTATTATCTTCTTCTTTATCTTCTTCTCCCTCTTCGCCTTCTTTACCTTCTGTATCGTCCTTCGATTCTTCGGTTTCTTTCTTCTTTTTATTTTCTGCTGTTCGTTTTCTCGCTTCTTTATTTGCTCTTATATCATCTTCAGTAAGCCCTAAATATCTTTCAATTAAAAACGCTACAGAAAAATACGGGGTATCTTCATCATCCAGCGTAACTCCCATAAGGGTTTCTATTGATTCTAATTTTGCCCCCATTGTTTCAATTTCTTGATTTATCCGGAATGGATTATCAGAAAAATAGGTCAATCCTAACTGACTCTTAAATTGGTAATCTTTTTCTAATGCTGGTACTTCCTTACACATTTGAATCCATAAGGGTTTTATTAGCATAGACTGAAAATTAGATCGAAGTCTATTTATAAACTTATCAAACCTTATTTCTTCTTTATCCATACCATCTGCACCGTTGGTATAATTTCCCTGTGTTCCTGCATCAGGACCTTGAAATCTAGATGTAGGGACTTTTGATTCCAGCATTAATTTATCATAAAAATAACTAAGTGGCTGCATATCATTTAAATCAGGCCCTTCTGTATTTAACGGTTCTATAGTAGGTGTTCCATTAACACCCGCCGGCATCATATAGTTTTTGTAGAATTGTATCTTAGGTCTACCATCAATCGATAATTCCCCACTCTCATCATTAAATTTAATATCCTCCTTATAAATGCTCATAAGTTCACCAAGGGATTGCATAGCTTTTTGGGGTGATTTAGTTCCTATTGGTACTGTCATCTTCATTCTAAAAGAAGAATTCATAACAGACCATATTATTCTTGTATATTCTATGATACGTAATATATTATACGGTCTAATAAGTCTTTCAGTATAGCTAACTCTAGATATAGCATTCCCCTTTGCATATGAAATATAAATTATCTGAGAATCATAAAGTTCTCTTCTTTTCCTCTCATCGTCTGGGTATTGAATCCAAACTGGTATATAGGTTCCATCTGTTTGTTTTTCTACACTTGGAACTACAGTAGAGGAATCTAATTCTTTAAATCCGATAATGTTTTTCCCACTATCATCATAAATAATTTCAAATGCTAAAAACCCTTCAATTATAAGTTGTCTAAAATAATGCCATGCAGTAGCATCATCATTGAATCCCCATAGTGAGTACAGTTTCTTATAAACTACGTCTATTTTATCTTTTACCTTTTCATTAGCATTAGTAAGATTTAAAAATGATGGGTAAGCAAAAAAATTAGATGGATCATATGATATAGCCTCGTCACAAATGAGATCTAATATAAATTCAATTTCAGGATTTAATGAGAATTTTCTTAAATAATCTCTTTTTCCTACATAACCCTTATCAAAATAAGATATGTATTCTCTTGTGGTAGTATCCTGTCGTCCTAAAGAATATAATAGCCCTTCATCCTCTATAGGACCATTCTGCATAAAAATTGCTTCAGTAGCTCCTATTGCCTGTGAATTCTTTACTACCAAATCATTATACCGCATTCCAAAATTACTGAGATTCCTCACAGAATTCCTAATTCTTTGGAATAATGTATTGTCATTCGATGTGGTATCTAAAAAGCCTGCCATTATTTATATTTTATATTATATTGTAGAATCAGGATTTAATTTCATTCTATATTTTCTATATATCCCATTTAAGTCTTGTCCAACGATAGATGGTATGTTTAAGTATGGTAAAAGTCTCCAGTCCGAATAATCTATAATCCTAATATTCTTCATATATTCTCTTTTGAATCCAGTATATGAAGTTTCGAATCCGGTCCTTCTTAGAATAACCTTTAGGTTTTTATATCTTAAGTCTAGAATCTTTTGTATCCCTTTAATGTTTTTTATATTATTCTCAATGATAAATCCATATTGGTCATATATCCTGGTTAATATTTCTGCTCTATAGTATTGTGGGGTAACCCCAAGATCAATGAAATATTCTATCTGCCCGCCATTCTTTTTAATTTCTCCTGGACTACAATAAATTACAATCGGCATTTTATTTATGAATGGAACGGATTTACTTATTTTAGTATCTGTATTATAATCAAATGTGTATATTTTGCCAGGTATAAAATTGCCAGTAAACGTTTCTTCTGGCGTTTCTCTAGATGAATTTGAATATCTCTTAGAAAAATCACTTAGTGCCGCACTAGCTACAATTGGTATAGACCTACCATTATTTTCTTTATATTCTAATATTTGATCTGCTAGTTTCATTATTTACCTCTAAATAGGAAATTCTCATTAACTACCTTGAATTTAAATCCTCTTTTTTTAGCCCACTCAGTAGCAGCTTTGAATTTTGCTTGATTCACTATATAGACCTGCATCTTATAGTTATATGATTTCAGCTTAGCTGTTGTCATATTACCTTCGTATATAGGTTTTTGATATTGTTTCTCTGGTTTAACTTCTATTATCCACTCTTCGTAGTTCTCTCCAATACCAGTGCCTGATTTTATATAGAAATCTACATAATATTTATGCTCTTTCTTATCCAATGGATTATAATAATCTATTGCCATAGGCTCAGAACTCCATTTTAATATAGATTCATTAAGATCACAATAAGTACAGAATCTATATTCCCAAGAAGACCTACATATTATTTTGTGAATGTCCCCAATATACTTCTCAGGGTTTTTTGGTACATATAAGCCCGATTTAAAATTACCCTGAGGTTTTATTTTTTTAATCGACATTATATATTATAATTTCCGTTGTCTCCTGTTATATGACTAAACGGTATTGTATTAGGACATTTAGGCGGATGTATTTTTTTCCACCCTTTGGCTAAACCATTTTTTGCAATTTGGGTAAAGTAAGAAAATGGATTATTAGATTTCTCTGGCTTAAATCTATCCCAATATTTACAAAGGTCCTCCATCGCAAAAGACATACAATCATCTCTGTCATCTGGATTCTTATATGCCATTTTTTTAGCTATCCCTGTTATCATCAACTGAAACATTCCGATTAGCTCTGGAGTTAACTTTTCTATCTCACGAGACTCCTTAAAAGCTCTCATTAAATCTTTATTTTTTACATAATAATTATTAGCCATTTTCTAGGTAATTATATTTATATATTTTAGTTAAATCCTTGCGAATAGTTCCTCGCGTTATTTAAGCAAATAAAAGGGGTTTACTCAAAAAATGAATAAACCCCTTCTTATAAATTAAGTGTTTTATTTCTTTATCTTACTCCTTCTCTTCTGCAGCATCTTCTACTTCTACTGGTTCTTCAGTAGTTTCCTCTTTATTAGTATCTTCTGCATTACCTTCTGTATCATCCTCTGTGTCTCTAGCGTTATCTAAAGCGTCTGCTAGATCTACAATCTCGTCTATTTGATAGTCTCCGGTTTTTCCACTATCATGAAGAACTGTGTATCTCCCCGACGTACCATCGATAGAAATTACCTTTCCAGTATCTCCAGACTCTTTTATTTTAACTAAAGATCCGATAGAAAATTTTTCGTCTTCTGTAATACTATCAATAGCTTCAAAATCTATACTATCAATTTTAGAAATTTCAGAATTTATGATTGACCATTTCTCTTTTAAAGAAGTAATCTCGTCTTCTAACATTTTCTTAGCATTCTTAATTTCATCAGATTCTGATAATCTGCTATCGTGTCTCGTTGCAGTATCAATTTTAACGATTTCCTGTTCAACTGATGTAATATTTTCAAGAACTTTCGTTCTGTCGTTTACCATAACAGCTTTAACTTTATCCTCACCTTCTAAATATTCAGTAAGTCCTTCAGAAATATCATAATTTAAGAATTCTTTAACAAATCTAACTGCTTGTCTACCATTAGAAGCATATAATGAATTTTCATTCATTCCAGGATTAACCTTATTTACAAAGATTTTAGAATCCCATTTAATTAAATTAACTAATGCACCTTCATATACTCTAGATTTGATACTCTTAATAAAGTCAAGTTCTACTATATTTTCAAAGTTTTCATAAAGTCTTAATATATCTGAAACTACTTTCGCTCCGTTCTTACCAAAGAGTCCACTGAAATTGGATTCTAATAATTTAGCAAGTGTTGACTTATTATCAAAATTTAATTTTGTTTTATCTACATAAACTGCAGTTTCCTCATTTTCAGTAACTAAAGAGACCTTTCCATTTGCAAGGTAATAGTTTATTCCCCTCTCGTTTATTTTTACTCCTTCTGAGTTAAACGCAGCAACTAGAGATTTAAAGTTCTCGTCAATAGAACTTTCGTCAATTGTTGTTACCCCTTCATTATTTGCTCTGAAGTATTTACCGTTCATCGAGAAATATGTATTCCCTTCTGTAAGATAAACTGGTGAGTATACGCTTGCAACATAAGATTCCCCTTGTTGTGCAGGTATATTTAAAGATCCTTTTTCTGTAGCTTCCATTTCATTTAATCTATTTACTAAATTTCCTACAACCGGGTTAAATGCCCATGGTCTAAGGTTTTTTGATAATAGCCTATTTGATTTATCATCAGAATTAAGCCATTCGTTCATTATATCAGCAGCTCCAGAATAGAATTTCCATCCAGCATCTCTTTTTATTGAGAATATTGCTTTCTCTACTACAATTTCTGCTTTATGTTTATTTATTGTTTCTTCTAATAAACTTTTTTCTGCTTTAACATTTTCATCCCATTCAAAATTACCTAGTTCACTAGCGAAATTCTCTATTACAAGCGATTCTGGTATATGTTTAACATTTAATAGGTTGTTGTAATTAGTCAATATTACTTTAAAAGAAGTATGTTCTGTTATAGAAGAATTGCTCAGTTTATTAATAACTGCACTTAATCCCAACGATCTATATTGTGGTCTAGTCTTAGTTTCCACCATAGCTGGCTCTTCTTTAACTTTAGTACTTTTCTCTATTGCAATCTCGATAAGATCCTCGTCAGTATATTTAGCTAGTGCTTCTTCTCCTGCTTCTTCTTCTTCTGCAAAAATATAGCCTAGTAAATCTTCTCTTGACATATCATAGAATCTAGAATCGCCTTGAGTTTCTTCCGCTTCTTCAACTTCTCTATCGATATATGATCCGCTAGTCTTAGCTGAAAATCTTCCAGTGTCCCAGTTTTCCATAAGTCTATCTGCTGCTTCTTTAGAAACATCCATTTCCTGCTCCCTAAATTTAGTAAACATATCAGATGGTAATCCTTTAATGTTTTCCATTATTTCCTCTTCAGTGACTTCGTTACCGTTTTTTAATTCCGTTAGGTAGTGTTCAAGTACCTTTTTGTCAGCCTCCGATTGTGTGGTTTCTAACATTTTTTTGATCTTATTAGCTAAGTCCATTCGTTTTAAATTTTTTTATCTTAGAGTATATATCCTCTTTTATATATTCAATCTGTGTATTTTATCTTGCGATAAGTATTTCAATCTCTGCTACCAAATCTGTATGCGGATTTTCTATAATTATTCCTCCCGTTATTCCCCCTCCATACGAAAGGTTCCAACCTATAGTATCCTCTACCTCAGAGTCTACTCTTTTACCTGTTAATATCATTATTTCCCCCATAGGGTTAGTATTTGAATTATAGGTCCAATTTAAATACTTATTAACTGTAGTTGTTCCTTCTGGAAAAATAGTTTTAAATGCAATAAATGAAACATACCCATCAGCATCTCCCATATCGCTCTGCGCTAATATGAACGAGCTTCCTCCTTTTAATTTATACCTAGTTTTTGCATAGCTAGATACGTCTGCAAAATAATCTGAGAGGTCCATCATTTCTATAGATTTTTCCCCCTCCTCCAAAACTAAAGCGTCTCGATCAAAAAGAAATCCGTCATTTGCATCTCTTGGACACGGTTTAGGTGCTGTAGCCATCTTAGTTCGCTGTTATTATTTTTAATTTCACTACGTATTCTGTAGGATTAGTAAAATAGAATCCTTTAGAATTCCAAGCATTCCCCGTAGCCCCTTCTTTTATTGCTCCACTAAGGGATAAAAAATCCCCCATTACATAGTTTTGACAATCTGGATCCTCTTTTCCGTCTGGTCCATAGCTCCAATACATTTCTTTATATTCGCCAGCTTCTGGTAGGTAATACGCTCTTGCAAAAAGAAATCCTATTTGGTCGTTAGTCTCTGCGAAATATCCAGGGTCAAAATAAAAATAGGATAATGGTTGTATGGCAAAGGTTTGGTTCTGGAATCCAGAAAAATCTTGTAATGGATGGAAGAATGATTTAAGATCTAGGCTTTCTTCTGTGTCCTGTTTCCATACTACATTAAATGCTTCTTGAAAGAATCTTATTCTCCTCGATTCATTGAAGTCACAAAAAGTAAGTTGTATTCTTTCTATATCCTGTATTGTATGTGCTACTATTGTATACGTAGTCTCAAACTCAGCTCCACTAGCTCCTGGTGGAATCGGCCCTGTTATTCCTGTTCCCCCTGTTCCTCCATTAATAATTGGTAGCGCCATTATTTATTTTAAATTTTCCGGATACCTTTTTTCTGATCCCTTTTTATTGCTGTTAACGTTTGGTATTACTGTATAGTGCTCAGGGCTTAGCATTTTACTAATCTGAGATACTTTAGTTGTACTACTTCCTCCATCAACAACAGTTGGTTTAGTCTCCTTTTCCTTCTCAACTGGTACATCGACTTCAACCTCAATTGGTGCATCAACTTTCTCCTCGGTTTCTACAGAAACAGAGATATCAGTATCTATATATTTATCTTCATCGTGTTTGATATCTTCTAACATATCATCAATATTATCGATAGTATCAATATCTTCTCCGTCTGGTTTTATATAATCAACCAAACTCTTTATAAAACCTAATGCTACTAGTGGTAATATAGCACCACTTATTAATGATAATATACGCTTTTGATATATTACTTCTTCGTCCATTAAATCAAATAATTCTACCCAACCGGCAAAATCTTCTAAGTGCATAAAAGCATAATAAGTATTCCCCATTGCTTGCATTGCGGTAAGTACAATAAATAAAGTCCATACCAAGCCCTTTTTCATTTTCTTTAGCGCTATAATAGAAGCTAAAGATGCTGCTGCTCCTATCTCAAATGCAATAGCTAATGAGATGGCAAGCCATGTTGGATTAGATAGTTTGAAGAATTCTATAACGTGTATGGTAGAGATCAAGGAAACCATCACATATAACGTGACGAATGTCCCTATAATAAATCCAGAGATTATCCTATTTCTTTTATTATCCATGCTCATTCTTTTTCAATTCTGTCTTTTATTTCTGAAAGAGAGATCTTTCCTTTATCTAAATCGTCCTCGTATATAAGATATTGAAACATCACCTGCTTCATCTCTTCTCTAACCTCTTCTTTAGTTATTACAGTAATCTTTTTTATCTCTTTGTATGTACTATCCGCAAATGCTTCGGTTTTTCTTATATCTTTTTGTATTTTATCAACGTCTCGATTCATTCCACATTGACGTAAGAATAGGAATCCCATTAAAACGACAAGTATTATCCAGCTGTGTTCTTTAATTTTATCTATTGCTTTCATTCTAGTTTATATTAAATTATATTTATTATATATCCAAATTATAATAATGTCCTAATATATAAAAAAAGCACCCATCATATAATGGGTGCTTTCGTCTATGTACAAATTGATTATTTACTCAGTCGATATACCCTGTTGTAATCCAGCAAGTTCTGTTTCAAGGGTCTTAAGACTTTTTGTATCTTGATGGGTTCTTTCGAGTGCATCATTAAATACTTTATACAATGCTATGTAGCGTTCAGCTTCGTCTAATCCATTTCCCTTTGTCTTGGAAAGGAAATAATGACTTGCTTGTAATGGAAGAGAAGCCATATAAACATACCC
>Ga0164315_10003824_pt1 | contig 11707 bp, 8 predicted proteins | sample GuaBasSedimGuay6_FD_113737 | JGI IMG/M metagenome (GOLD analysis project Ga0164315, IMG submission 113737) | Subseafloor sediment microbial communities from Guaymas Basin, Gulf of California, Mexico - Guay6, Core 4569-2, 0-3 cm | ecosystem: Environmental > Aquatic > Marine > Hydrothermal vents >... | reverse complement strand
GTTCATGCTGTATTTGAACGAAACGCTCAACGCTGTGACCCGGGCCTTCATGACACTTGAAACGGGGGCTGACAGCGAAACCACCAATGAACTGAACAAGGCTGCGAGCAGCCTGAAAGCGGCACGACATACGTTGGAAGAAGCCGAACACGGCAGGTTCACAGGCTGGTACGACGGTGATACCAAGTTCAAAATGAACGGCCTCAAGGAACGCATTCAGGCCGTGCGTGACAGCCTTGATGAGGGACAGAAGATTGATTGATTTCCCGGCAAACGTACGAATTCTCCCGGTGCTCCTGTGCGTTATGTATTGCCTGGCAGCCTGTCAGGACGAAACGCCCCCGGTCAGCCATCTGGGCCAGGGCCTGATGGCCGGCGAGGCCACAGCCACATCGGTGATACTGCAGGCGCGACTCACGAGGGAAGCGGAATTAAACCAGGGTTACCTGCCCGGACAGGCGGGCATCGGGCGGTTCGAGATCGACACTGATCCCGAATTCCAGAATTCCACCATTTCCGGTCAGTTAATGGCTTTACCCAATAATGACTTCATCCTGAAATACCAGTTTTCAAAGTTAGAGCCAGGCACGCTGTATTACTACCGCCTGCAACTCGGCGCTGGCGCGGAACCCGACCGGGTCAGTGATACGGCCACATTCCGTACCCTGCCGGGGGCTGACAGTCATGCGGAAGTATCCTTTGTCGCGGTCACCGGGATGAATTACTACCACCACTTTTTTGGCAAATATGAGGGCACCGCCGCCCACACCGGTGAGGAAAAGGATCTGGGTTATCCCGCCCTGAGTGCGATCAAGGCTCTGAAACCGGATTACTTTATCGGCACCGGGGACAACGTTTACTTTGACCATCCCAATGCAAAGAGTTTCGAACGCGCTCAACGGGATGGGAAGGATCCCGCACCTGGATACTTTGACGGCAAGGAAGTCACGGACGAAGCCGGTATGCGGCGCAAGTACCACCTGCAGTTCAGCCAGCCCCGTTTCAGGGAATTATTTGCCGGCCTGGCCACCTACTGGGAAAAGGACGACCACGACTACCGCATCAATGACTCCGACCCGTACACAGAATTTCCCATTTCGCATGAACTGGGAATCCATAATTTCAAAGAACAACTGCCGGTAACACCGCCCAGAGAGCCCGATGCGCTGACCTACCGGACCCACCGCATGAACCAAGACCTGCAAATCTGGCTGCTGGAAGGAAGAGACTACCGCAGTCCCAACGACATGCCGGACGGACCGGACAAGACCCTGTGGGGTAAAGAGCAACTCGAGTGGCTGAAAAACACCCTGTTGGCCAGTGATGCCACGTTCAAGATCATCGTTTCACCCACGCCACTGGTGGGCCCGGACGACGCCTACAAACGCGATAACCATGTCAACCACGACGGCTTCCGCTTTGAAGGCGATGCTTTCCATGCGTGGCTTGGGGAAAGCGACTTGATCGAAAACAATCTATACGTGGTGTGCGGAGACCGGCATTGGCAGTATCACGCCATGCATCCGGGTGGTGTGGAAGAGTTCTCGACCGGGGCGCTCGTGGACAATAATTCCCGTGCGGGTCGCCTGGCCGGCGACCCGAGGTCCACTGATCCCAATGGATTGATCCGGCAGTATTACATCCAGGGCACACCCGAAGAGGCCAGCGGCGGCTTTTTGCACGTTTCAGTGGGTCGTTCGACAGGTGAGCCCACGGCAACATTCCAGTTCTATGATGAGCACGGCACATTGCTTTACGAGACAGTGAAGTCAGTGAAAGACTCGTCTACATCCAGTGAATTATGAGATTTTTTAAATTTCAAATCATACATTTAAGAGAAACCCCAAGGAAAAAAACATGCGACTTTTTAGCTTTTTCGCTTTACTGACCCTGGCCTCTTCGGTCGGTGCGCTGGAGATCGATAAACAGGCATACGATCCCAACGACAACTTTAAGCTGACATCGACGGAAAACGGCCTGTCGATGACCTGGGAGTCGCCACAAGGCGAATCCCATATCGAATTTCAGGTCATACCGCAGCGACGAAACCGCCCCGCAGCACCCCTGATCAAGGAACTGGGTATCGACGGTAAGGCAACTATTTCCGGTATCGACCCCAACTACCTGTTCTACGTCGGTCAACGGAATCTGGAAAAGAACGGCTGGACAATCTTTTTCGACCGCGTGCATCGCCTCCCATATTCCGCCGAAAAAGCTGTACTGACGCCCGGGAACATCACCGTAACGAGCAGCAGTTCACGTGCAACGGTGGAATTCGATGGGCTTGAAAGCCTCAATTTCTCGGGCTCACTGGCCTTTACCCTGTATCACGGCAGCCCCTTCGTACACATGGAAGCAAGGGTAAGCACCCAACGTCCGGCAACGGCCTTTTTGTATCACGCGGGTCTTGCAAAGCGTGATACGGATGGACATGAATTACATTGGATCGACGCACTGGGGAATCCACAAACCCGGACGGTCGACGGCAATACGGCGAGTGTTTATAAAACCCGTTTCCGCAGCCTGGCGCTGTCCTCAGACTCGGGCTCGTTGGCCATTTCCCCTTTCCCCCACCAGTTCCTGTACCCGCTCGACTTCGCGGAAAACTACGGCTACAACTGGGCGGGAACGGACTATCAGGACATGATCGAAGGCTTTGCATGGGGTGTGCGCCAACCACCCATGGGCGACCTGCGTTACGTGCCTTGGGTCAACGCTGAACCAGGCAGCATACAGAAGCTCGGCGTTTTCCTGTTTCCATCCAGGGCTCCGGGTCTCGACAACCTCGAAATGGTGAAAAGCTACACCCGCGGCGATACCTTGAAACAACTACCCGGTTACAAGACCCTGGCCAGCCATTTTCATGTTGAACATGCGCTTGATACGATCAAGAAACGCGAAGAACAGGCCACCACTGGTATCCCCAAAGGTCTGGAAAACCCCGAATTCGTGCAATTCTTCAAACGTATGGGGGTGGACATGGTACATATGGCCGAGTTTCACAATGGCCGTACACCACGTCTGGACACACAGGATAGACTGGCTCAACTGCAGGTGATGCATGAGGAATTCGAACGTCTGTCTGATGAAACCTTTCTGCTGATCCCGGGCGAAGAACCAAATGTACAATTTGGCGGCCATTGGCTCAGCCTGTTTCCAAAGCCGGTGAATTGGGTGCTAAACCGCAATAACAACCAGCCCTTCAAGCAGGAACTGCCCGGAGTCGGCACGGTTTACCACATTGGCAGCAGTGATGACGTTTTGAATTTGCTTGAGCAGGAAGGTGGCCTGGCGTGGACCGCGCATGCCCGGATCAAGAGCTCAACTGGCTTCCCGGATGAATATCGGACAGAGTCATTTTTCACCAGCGACCGCTATCTTGGCAGTGCCTGGAAAGCCATGCCGGCAGATTACTCTCGTGACTCTCTGGGCTGGCGGGTGCTGGACCTGTTGGACGACATGGCCAACTGGGGTAACCACAAGTACATCCTTGGCGAAGCAGACTTATTCAAGATTTTTGAAGACTACGAGTTGTTTGGTGCCATGAATGTCAATTACCTGAAGCTGGATCAAATCCCGCGTTTCGAGGATGGCTGGCAACCGGTGCTGGATGCACTGCGGGGAGGAGACTTTTTTGTCACCACCGGGGAAGTGCTGATACCCAAATTTGCCGTGCAGGGTTTTAACAGTGGCGACAGTATTACTGCCAGTGGGAACCTGGGTCAGTCGGTCATCGAAACATCACTGGAGTGGACGTATCCTCTTTCCCATCTTGTCATTGTCAGCGGTGATGGAAATAGTGTGTTCCGTGACCGCATTGACCTTACCGCCACCAGGGAGTTTGACAATACTGAGCTGCGTCTTGAGACCAACCTTGAAGGCAGAATGTGGGTACGGATTGAGGCGTGGGATATCGCGCGCAACGGTGCATTCACCCAACCGGTATGGATTGACCAGAATTAAATCATTTTTCCGTATTGAGTCCTGAGGCGTTTCCTGATCAGCCGAGACAATATCAACACTGCCGAGCGCTGCTATTCCGGCTCCTATACCCATGCTCTTGAGCAAATCGCGGCGGTTTGTGTTGGTGTTTTTCATATGCATTCAATAGAAGATGTTTTGAGAAAATTTCAACGTTTCATTTGGATGGTTATTATGAACCATAATGTGTATTTAGTGAGACATAAACATTCACAATTCAATCTTGTTGACCAACTTTAAAAGTTTTTTTGTACTTGCAATTAATTCTGATAACAACTGTTCGTCTGTCTCAAAGTATCCCTCATATTCGGCCAAGTTCCGTCTCTCGTGGCATGTGGCAAAAAGTCGTATATTGGTCTTATCCAACTCAGTTGTATGTATCAGACATTGGAACACTAAATAGCGTTTATCCGAACGATATCCTGAAGCACGCAATGCTGCCAGAGCCAGGCCATGAGCCGCACCATAAGCCAGATCAAATCGACTTGCGTATGCCAAAACGTCATTCTCAGCGTCATTTAAACGATCAATAGCTGCACTGACTAGCCCTTCAAATTCACGTTTGTCAGGTGGCTCATCATTGAGCTGTCTAATCCGTACGAGGTTCTCTAAAGTCATCAATCACACCTTTTATTACTAACTTGGGTTGCTCCATCACACGTACTAAAAAACTACTGTTCTGATCAAGTCTGGATGCAAATTCCGCTGATGTAAAAATTGTTGGGTTAACCGATCGCTGCAGTGATTCCTCAAGTGGCATCAATACATCCATCACATCGCCATAGTTCAACCCCTCGCCGATCAACATCAGATCAATATCACTCATTCTGGCGTCAGTACCTTTAGCGATTGAACCGTAAATAAAAGCCAGTTTAATCTGAGCATTGAGTGGCTTTAATGCTTGCCTTATCACATCGACCACACCGAATGTCTTTCTGACAATTCCAAGTAGTTCTGTATAAACAGGGTTGTCTTTTTTTGCCTGATAGTGATTCTGATTACCTGCAGGCGTAACAGATAGAATACCAGCGCTAACCAAGCGATCTAACTCGCGGCGAATTGTCCCCCGCCCCATATCAGCCCAACGCATGATCTCATTGGTATAAAAGCTCTTATCAGGTGTACCGTAAAGTAACCCCAAAACACGTTGCTGTGTTTTGGTGAACAAGGCGTCACCAATTGATGTAGCTTGCATGAGTAAACCCTTATAACAGACCCATTTTGGGTACTATAGGCCCTATTTTGGGTCTTTTCAAGTGTGCCCGCCAGAACTCATAGATCCGTGCGGTATTGGATGATTTATTGCTAACGCTTAATTCTGACGTGACACGCCGGTCAGTCGCCGTCCACCACCGGCTGAGCCACATTCTTATCGATGATCTCGGCGCCATCGACCTGACCAAGCACCTTGCCGCCGTCACGGAGGATCAAGCGAACATCGACGTCTCGTTTGACCACGATGTCGCCTTCGATGATCGATCCGCCGGTCACCTCAATCTCGATCGGACGGGTGCGCGTCGAGACGCCCATCTTGTCCTCGATCACGATGTCGCCCTTGACGACGGATTTATCCCTCAATTCGATATCCCCGTTCACAGTTCGCACATCACGCTGGACCACGGTTTGGTCCAGTTTGATCGAACCGTTCACCGTGGCCACCTCGCCGGAGACCTCGGATCCGGCTCCGAGTTCGACCGTCCCGTTGACCGACTCAACGTTGCCGTCGACACTCACGCCTTCGCCGGTTCGAATCGAACCATTGACGGCGGTCAGGTCCTCGACCCTGGATCGGTCGCCGACCTTGACCGAGCCATTCACGGATCTGCTGGTTCCTTCGATCGTGCAGTCCTCGCCGATCGAGACGTCGCCGTTGACGGACGTCAGGGAGCCTGATCGGGATTCGCCGTCAGGGACGACTATGGACGAGTTAATGCTTGTATCGCACCCGCCCAACACCAGCACTCCCACCAGCAAAACCCTTGGAATTCTTGCGAAATTCATGGTCAACCTCCTGTATTTGCCATCCATGAAACGGACGGAGCGTGAAAATGGTTTCACTTGGCTTGGCCCCTTTCAATAACCGCGGATCTCTACGGGGATGCGAGCCGTTCGCCCGCCAACTATACTCGGGGAGTAATTCAAACACCATATTTCGTGACTAGCCGAACAATTTGGCCATCATTACGGACTTGTAATCTGCTGGCAGGAGAGTTGAAATAATTCAATAATTGGGGTCAAAATAATTGGGGTAAAAACTAAGCTCAAGCGAAAATGGTTCGTTAAGGATAGTCGTAAAGAATTGAAAAAATAGTGGGCCGTGAAGGATTCGAACCTTCGACCATCGGATTAAAAGTCCGGCGCTCGGCCAAGTATTCCCCAACCACTTGATCTCTGCTTCTGGCCGATTTCTGACCTGTAGGTTTCTCAAATTTATGTAAGAATAGCGACTGCCATACTGACTATTACGTGGTTTCTATTTCTGTAGCCTGGCTAATAAAGTCAGGATCAAACTCGACACCCAGGCCCGGTTCCGTGGGAATATCGATCAGCCCATCCACCGACTGAAGGCTGGAGCTGTCCGAATGTACCGGCACCCGGTCCGTGTTGCCCTTGAACTCCTGATATGGGCCGATATTCGGCACGCAGGAGGCAAATTGCATCATGTACAGGAAACCCAGCGCACTACCTGAAATGTGTGCAGTGCAATCAATACCGATTGACGCTGCCATGCGAGCTACCTTGACCGACCGTGTCAGACCGCCAAAATATAACAGGTCGGGCTGAATCACCTGCAGCACGTCATGATCCAGCAACCACATCATCCCCCGCATGCTGGATTCCTCCTCGCCGCCGGCAATCGGGATATCCAGGGCGTCGGCCACGGCACGTGTTTCCTCATAGTAATCGAACGGACAGGGCTCTTCGAAGAATGCAACACCGTGTGCCTCGAGCATGCGGCCGATGCGGATTGCCGTATCCACATCGTATGATCCATTGGCATCCGTGTAAATCGTCACATCGTCGCCCAACTCCTTGCGTGCCAGGGGGATCAATGCCAGGTCGCGCGCGGTGGATGTATCCGTGTAGCGCATACGTGCACCGAGGCGGTACTTGATGGCCTTCGCTCCGGAACGATCGACCAGGCTTTGCAGGTATTCCACCTCTTCACCCGGTGAGTTGCCGCGGTTACCGCTGGCATAGTAAATCGCCACCTTGTCGCGAATCCGACCTCCCAAGAGGTCCCCGATCGACTGGCCGGAGACGCGCCCGAGCAGATCGAGCACGGCAATTTCGACATAGGCCATGGCCACCCACAGTGCGAGGCCCTGCCACTTATAGTTGCTTCTTGCGAGGTAGACCTTGTCGACCAAGTATTCGATATCGCGCGCGTCCTCCCCGACCAGCGAAGGGATCACCCGGTTGAGCATGATCGCAGAGATGTCGCGGATGCGGTCCTTGTGGGCTGCCGCGATTCCCACGGCGCCATCCTTGGAAGTAACCCTGACGAAACGGTGATTGCCGTTGTGATACACACCGATGTGTTCGATTATGATGGGATCTGGCAGTTGCCGCCGGTCCACGACCGGCTGCTTGCTTATCTCGATGAATGACTGCAGCCTGTCGGATGGCGTGTAAACGTCCTTCTTATCAACTGTTGGCTCATGCTTGCTGCAACCACCCAGCCAGGCAGCAGCGGAAAGTGCAGCAGCGGACATCCCGGATGTTTCGAGAAATCGGCGCCTGCCCTTGTTGATTTCCTTTTTCATCCACTCAGACCCCGCTGCCTATAAAAAACGCGCTTTAGAACTCCCTTATCTTGATATTGCGGAAAGCTACCCAATCACCGTGATCCTGTAACAGGATGGGGCCGGATTTCCACTCACCGAAATTCTCCTTCCCGGCATACTTGCTGTTGGCAACCAGGGCACGAAACATGGATGTTCCACGTTTGAAATCCAGTACCTTGACAGCATTCAGCCAGTGCTCGACTTTCTTTCCCTTGACGACGATTCGCAGCTGGTTCCACTCGCCGATTGACCGGTTCATTTTCTCCCTCTTCCCGGAATTGAGCGTTATGCCAGCGGGAATCAGGTCATATAGTGAACCCTGGGTCCGGTTACCAGCCACGCCCATCTTGGCATCCGGGTGCACTGCATCATCGAGAATTGAGTATTCGAGCCCGAGGGCGGAACCCTTTTCCTTCAACAGGCCGGGATCCATGAAATACTTGACGCCACTGTTGGCGCCTTCTGATAGTTTGAATTCGAGGCTCAGTTCAAAGCTCTCGTACTCTCTCGTGGTGATGATGTCGCCACCACTGTGGTTGGCGTCACCGGGCGCCGGCAGAACAACCAGTTCGCCGTTCTCAACGACCCAGCCAATCTGCGGAAAACCCTCCGTGCGGGTTCCAGTCCAGCCGTCGGTTGTACTGCCATCAAAAAGCAGCATCCAGCCGTCCTGCCTCTCCTGTTCGCTCAACGTATTAGGTAGTGGATTATCCTGCCCGGCGGCTGTCACCATGGAAGAAAGCAATAGCGTAACCGTCACCAAAATCAGTGTCATACGTTTCATGTTGGTTTTTCCTTTCGTGTCATGAAAGCGCACGGCACACGACTATGACCGTGCACTAAATAGTAAGTGGCCGGCAGAAAACCACGCCGGCCACGGGGCTACGTAAAAGCCGGTTGATACCGGATTCGACGGTTATATCTTAGGTTCCCAGCCCGGCTCGTAATTACGACCCCAGAGCTTCATGGCGTCGCGATCGAACATGCGGCCGGTTTGGTCATCAACATCAAAACCCTTGCCTATCCGGTAGGAGATATTGGAATAATGAATCATGGCCATGGTGATTGCGCCGTTATGGATCGGTGCCGTCAGCTCAGCCTTGCCTCGCACTGCATCGAAGAAGTTCACAACGTGGGCGGTGGACATATCGCCGCCGCCTCCGAGGGCAGTGCCGGCTTCCTGCGATGCCGATTCACTGCTCTTAATCAGCTTGCCTGCCCGGTCAAACAACTTGTAACCATCGCGGTTGATGAACAGGCTGCCCTTGGTTGCATAGACGATCGTTCCGCGACTAGCACCGTAGGTCTGATAGCTGTTCCTGCTCTTACCATCCCACTGGATGACCTTGTTACCGGCAAACCGGAAGGTGGCATCCATCGTGTCGTACATTTCCCAGCCGTCATCCGGGAAATGTCTCTTATTGGCCAGTACGTCCACGCGGGTTGGATAATCCACCTGGAGAGCCCAGCGCGCCACGTCAAGTTCATGCGTTGCGTTGTTTCCTGTTTCCGCGGTCCCGTAATCCCAGCCGTACCAATGCCAGTTGTAATTCCAGGTCTCTTCCGTATATTCACGACGCGGTGCCGGCCCCTGGAAAAGATCCCAGTCCAGCCCCTCGGGCACGGGGACTCTTTTCTGAACCGGAACCTCGCCCCTGCCATTCGAATACCAGCAAATCGCCTTATACGGCGTTCCGATCACCCCGTCATGAAGTTCTTTAATGATTCCGATGGTGAAATCTGAAGACCGCTGCTGGGTGCCCATCTGGACCAGTTTGCCGTACTTTTTCTGGGCGGCGACGAGTAATTCATTCTCAAACATATTATGGGTGGCAGGCTTCTCGCACAACACATGTTTGCCGCCTTTGAGCGCCATGATTGCACCCGGTGCGTGCCAGTGATCGGGGGTCGCGTTCAGGATAACATCAACCTTCGGGTCATCTATGACCTTGCGTTGATCATTTACCAGCTTCGCATCGTGTTTCATTTTTTCCGAAAACATACCGGCTGCCCGTTCACGTTGGCTTTTCATGACATCGCAGAGGTACAACAACTTGGCGTTGTTTTCCTTGTTGGCCATTGGGGGAATATAGGCCTTGAGCCTGCGGCCCAAACCGATAACTCCGACGCCTAAACGGTCATTCGCACCGATTACCCGGCCGTAGCTACTGGCAGGCATGCTCACCGCCGCAGTACCGACCGCTAATCCCGCAGCACCCGCAGATACTGATTTTAAGAAATCTCTTCTGTTCGCACTCATGATTTAGTCTCGCTTGATTGATCTAGTGATTTGACTATCGGATTAACCGGTAAGGGCGGCACCTGAAGTGCCGCCCTGTTTTTTTAAATATTTACACCTACCGTATAGTCCGAACCGTTTTACATGTTCGCACGCAACTCAAGCACGTAGGTCCGGCCGCTATTCCTGATATCGGACATCAGCCCAGGTGATATGAAGTACCGAACCGTTTGCTCATCCGTCAGGTTGTTTGCGCTGAAACGAAGCCGCCAGTGATTATTAAACCTCCAGTCCACGTTCAGGTCGAGTACGGCCGTACCCTCGGTGTACTCGAGAAATCCCTCGGCACCCTCCTGATACAGGAAGTCATCCCGCCAGTTATACGCCAGACGGGAGCCAAAACGTCCCAGTTGATAATAGGCAACCAGGTTACCGCTTTTCTCGGAGGTGCCCAACAGATCAATGGTGTCGTCGGTGCCGGGGTACCTACCGTCCATTTCCGCGTCGATATAAGTGAAACTGCCGTTGAGACCAAATCCGCTCGCCCAATTATCAGTGAAGATATCAAACGGGAGATGGAAGGAAACTTCCAGGCCCAGGATTGTTCCGCCGTCGGTATTGACCGGGCGATCAATTTCAAACGTCTCCACGCCGCCGAGCTCTTCCCCCAGGTCGACTTCAAAATCTTCTGTACCATCGGCGATCCAGCCGTCCAGCTTCTTGTAGAAGACGCCAAAGGCATAGGCGCCGCCGACTTGCGGATACCATTCCAATATCCCATCGAAATTGTCGGTGCCGTATGGGTCGAGTTCCCAGTTACCTGCACTACCATCCAGGTCGTCGATATCCAGGTCGATTCCAATCTGCAAATCCCTCGGGTCTGGCCTTGTCAGGGACCTGCTCGCTGCGAACCGCGCAATCCATTCATCTGACAGATCGAACGCGATATTGAAGCTGGGCAGCCAATCGGTATATTTATTCTCTACCCTGAAATCGGGGTCAAAGATTATCACGTCATTACCAACCTGTGAGCCTATGATGCCGACCGAGGTCTGTGTAGTATCAACATAACGAACACCGATATTTCCACGATAGGGCAGCTTGACGTTGTCATTGGCAAAATCGTACTGGAGATACAGGGCTGTTATCTCTTCGCCCACATTGTATTCACTACCTATCCTGGAGGCTCCATCTCTCGGATCTTTGGAAAACGTTCCGCCCGGGTCAAGTTCCGCCCATGCATAGTAATCGGGAGTGGCATAGGAGTGGTAGAAGCCGGGAATGTTGACATCGTTGAAGAAGTCCTCAACCATTAATGTGCCGATAGGTCCGATGGGAACTACTTCGCTAGCTCTACCGTTGGTGCGCAATTCCTCGCGGGTCAGTGTCTTGTCCCGCCAACTGAGACCCATTTTCAGCATGCCGCTGCCCAGTTCCTTCGTAGTGTCAAACCTGAGATTGGTTTCCTCATTGTCTTCCAGGTAGTAGCTCATCCGGTCCTGGGTATAAATCAGTTCGTCTGCATTGCCGTGATCGATGGGGACACCCATGGTATCGGTAAGCGTGACGATCGGGTAACCAGTGCGGATATCGAAGCTGCCGTTAAAGCCGTCATTCCATCTATCGCTTTTCTTGTCTTCCCCGACAGTAACACGCCTTTGGTCGGTGACCTTGTTCTGTTGGGCGTAGCCGATGTCTG
>Ga0164315_10003823_pt1 | contig 11707 bp, 14 predicted proteins | sample GuaBasSedimGuay6_FD_113737 | JGI IMG/M metagenome (GOLD analysis project Ga0164315, IMG submission 113737) | Subseafloor sediment microbial communities from Guaymas Basin, Gulf of California, Mexico - Guay6, Core 4569-2, 0-3 cm | ecosystem: Environmental > Aquatic > Marine > Hydrothermal vents... | reverse complement strand
TACTTTAAGACAAATCAAAATATAAATTGATAATAATCTGTGAATCTGTGGCTTATTTTATCGTTAATCATTGCAAACTATTACAATCAAAAAGATAAGAAGTTATTTGAACACCTCAATAATAATTTTATCTTTGTTTTATCCAAAAACTTAAGGAATGAGACAGGAAGTTATCAAGCTGATAGATATTACCCGGCATTTTAAAGTAGGTACTGAAGTTGTCCGTGCATTGCGTGGATTGTCATTAACAATTCACAGTAATGAATTTGTAGCTTTGATGGGGCCTTCAGGTTCCGGGAAGTCTACTTTAATGAATTTATTGGGTTGTTTAGATACACCAACAGGTGGTCAGTATTTTATGAACGATAAGGATGTTAGCAAAATGGATGACAATAATCTGGCAGAAATCCGGAACAAAGAAATTGGTTTTGTTTTTCAAACTTTTAATTTGTTACCACGATCCACTGCACTTGAGAATGTGATGCTTCCTTTAATTTATGCAGGATATAACAGGATCCGTCGTTTGCAACGGGCTGAGGAAGTACTGGGGCAGGTACAATTGAGTGATCGGATGTTGCACAAACCAAATGAATTATCAGGAGGACAGCGCCAACGTGTAGCTATAGCCAGGGCCCTGGTTAATCGCCCTTCCATTATATTGGCTGATGAGCCTACAGGAAATCTTGATTCGACCACATCTATTGAGATTATGGGCTTACTTGAAGAAATTCATAAGGCGGGAAATACAATTATTGTGGTAACACATGAGGAAGATATTGCCCAGCATGCACACCGGATAATCAGATTGATTGATGGAAAAGTTGAATCGGATGAAGTGAATGAAAATATCCGGACTATGGAGTATTATGAATTAGATTCTAAATCATAATTTGTTTTTGTTTAAACCATTTCCAATAAAATTGGTTATTACCATTGATGAGTAAAGAATATAAAATATATACCAAAGGGGGTGATAAAGGAGAAACATCACTTTTAGGTGGTACCCGTGTTCCTAAATACCATGATCGTATTGAAGCTTATGGCACACTCGATGAATTGAATTCATACATCGGACTCATTCGTGATCAGGAGATTAATGAGCATTATAAAGATATTTTATTTGATATCCAGAATAACTTATTTATTGCTGAATCGCATATAGCAGCTGATAAAGAAGAAAATATTAAGCAGTTACCTGAATTGTCTCCAGGCGATATAACTTTATTGGAAACAGAGATTGATAAAATGAATGAAGAAATTCCACCCCTAACAGCATTTATTTTACCTGGAGGTCATACTGTTGTATCTTATTGTCATATTGCCCGTACAATTTGCAGAAGAGCAGAAAGGTTGGTGATTAAATTGGGAGCCCGGCTTAAAGTTGATCCCATTATTGTTAAATATTTAAATCGCCTTTCTGACTACTTATTTGTATTAGCCAGAAAGATTGCAAAAGATTATAATGTTGATGAAACTCTCTGGGAGCCTGATAAATAGAGGGTTGAGGAAAAACATCATGATTTTATTAATTTTTGTTTGATTTGTCACAAAAAAAATTATTTTTGCAAAAAATTGTACCCTAAATATTCTGAAGATGTATTGGACACTAGAACTTGCTTCAAAACTGGAAGATGCGCCCTGGCCGGCAACAAAAGACGAGCTGATTGATTTCGCAATCAGGTCAGGTGCCCCCATGGAAGTAATTGAAAATTTAAAGGAGATTGAGGATGAAGGCGAAGTATACGATAGTATCGAAGATATCTGGCCTGAATATCCCACCAAAGAAGATTTCTTTTTTCATGAGGATGAGTATTAAAAGTTGTGGTTATTAATTTATCGAAAATACAAAAAGCGGATGATTGTTAAATCATCCGCTTTTATATTTTAACCTTTACAAAAGCTTAATCTATAATAATTACCAGGTGTTTGGATGATTTCCAGAATGCTTCAATATCCACAATCTCTAAAACGCGATCATCTCCTTTACCTACTAATTTGTATGAATCTGTTCCATGCGTAGTTACAACAGTTGCTTTTTTTGTACCAGGGATTGGGATTAAAGTAACCTCCCTGATATCTATTTGTGTAAAGAAATCTTCATTAAAATCGTCAGCCAATTTTTTATTTTTTCCGATGCCAATAAATCCACCTTCAGCCGTAATGATATTGTTATTTTTTAACTCCTTTTTTGTTCCAATGGCAAAATATGCCTTGTTAAGTTCTAATGTTGCCTCATCAATCACTTCTGTTTGATCTTGAATAGTTGCATCTTTTTCTATGTTCTCTCTCTTAAGGGTATTTACACTTTGTGCGAGTTTAACAACCCTGACATTCATCTTCTCCAGTTCTACCATCAGATATTCAATCTCTTTATTTTTTGCTGCCAATTGCTTAGATAAATGATCAACCACTTTTTGTAATTCTTTAACGTGGTAATTTGACTTACCCAGCTTTTTTCTGATTTCAGCAAGTTTGTCCTGAGTGTCATTGAGTAACAGGTAAATTGTATTTACATCATCATTGATCTGATCCTTGGCTTTTTTCTTAAGTTCTGTTTTGCCTTCCGTCCTGTCAGAAATAATCATTTCTTTCGTTTTGATGGAATCCAGGTTAGCTTGAATCTCACTAAAACCCTGTAAAAAATCATTGATGGATTCATCTTTTAATTCAGCCTGTTGAACCAGGCTGTCGTTACGTGCTTCTAGCTTTTTAACTTTCTGGTGGTTACAACTAATTAAAACCGGGATAATTAGTAATGCAAGTGCTAATTTTTTCATTTTTTTATTGTTTTAGAATTATTGTTTAATGTTGAATTCGGTTATAAAGGTATAGAATATAGGGAATAACGACAAAACTCTCATTTAATTTTGCAGGAATTAAAAAAATTAAAATTTTGATTTTTTCAACCAGTCAATCAAACGCCTTTCTTTTTTTGTTGGCCTTCCCAATCCCCTGTCTCTGTATTCATAATTTATTTCACGCTTTATTTTTTCCTTGTCATATTCTTCGGGGGTCGTAAGATCTTCCATATATTCGGGAACAAGTTTAGCTCCTACTCTTTTATCTAACAATCCTATCACCCTTAATGTTCGGGTAATGTGGTTTACTTGTACATTAATTTCTTCATTTAACCTTACTTCCCGCGAAGGCTTAACATTTGAGTCGTCAATCTTTACTTTTCCTGATTTACAGGCATCTGTTGCCTGGCTTCGGGTTTTAAAGGTCCTTACCGCCCATAACCATTTATCGATCCTGATTCCTTTTGACATATTATTTTCTACGGAAAAAGATCTGAATGGGTACACCGTGAAAGTTAAATTGTTTCCTCAACTGATTTTCAACAAATCGTTTATAAGGATCTCTTACATATTGCGGTAAATTACAAAAAAATACAAAAGCAGGGAAAGGAGTTTTAAGTTGTGTTATATATTTAATTTTTACAAATTTCCCTTTTATTGCAGGAGGAGGTGTTTTTTCGATGATGGGTAAAAACATTTCATTGAGTTTGGATGTTGAAATGCTGACACTCTTATTTTTATAAACTTCACTACCAATTTCCAGTGCTTTAAAAATTCTTTGTTTTTTAGGGATTGAGGTAAAAACAATGGGTACATCCCTGAAAGGGGCAATCTTGTTACGGATCAATTCTTCGAACTCAAGATGTGTTTTTGTTTCTTTCTCAATTAAGTCCCACTTATTAACGATGATTACAATTCCTTTTCTATTGCGTTCAGCTAAATGAAATATATTCAGATCTTGTGACTCAAAACCTTCACTGGCATCTATCATTAAAAAGCAGACATCACAGTTTTCAATGACCCTGACAGATCGCATTACAGAATAAAATTCAATGTTTTCCCTGACCTTTGCTTTTTTTCTAACGCCAGCAGTATCAACCAGCAAAAAGTCAAATCCAAAACTATTATAATGGGTATAAATACTGTCTCTTGTGGTACCTGCAACAGGAGTGACAATATTGCGCTCATCACCCAGAAAAGCATTTACCATTGATGATTTACCCACATTTGGTCTTCCTACAATGGCAAATTTTGGAAGATCCAGTTCTTCTTCCGGAACCTTATCTTCAAATACTTTAATCACCACATCAAGCAATTCTCCTGTTCCGCTGCCATTGATAGATGAAACATTAAAAACTTCACCCAGGCCCAATTGATAGAATTCCGCAGCATCAGGAATACGGGCTGAATTATCCACCTTGTTGGCTACAAGAAATACTTGTTTCTTCGTTTTTCTCAGGATATCTGCAACATCTTCATCCATCCCTGTCAATCCTGATTTCACATCCACCATAAATATTATAGCATCAGCTTCTTCAATGGCTAAAACTACCTGTTTTCTGATTTCTTTTTCAAATACATCATCCGATCCTACCACATAACCACCGGTATCAATTACCGAAAAATCAATCCCATTCCAATCCGATTTACCATAATGTCTGTCGCGTGTAACACCACTTGTTTCCTCAACGATAGCCTGGCGGCTTTGCGTGAGCCTGTTAAAAAATGTTGATTTTCCAACATTTGGTCTTCCAACTATTGCTAATATATTCGACATATTCTTTTATTTATTCCTGATGAAAATTGACTTAAATATATGGACTATTGTCACTTAAATATTAAGGTACTAATTAAACTCCATAACCAAAGCGTTTCAGTTGACGGCTATTGTCACGCCAGTCTTTATTAACTTTAACAGTTAATTCAAGGTATACCTGTTTACCCACAAACTCTTCAATATCCTTTCTCGCTTCAACGCCAACTTTTTTTATGGCCCTGCCTTGTTTTCCCAGAATTATCATTTTCTGAGATTCACGGGTAACATAAATATTGGTTCCAATCCTTATAATATCTTCACTTTCTTTGTATGATTCTACAACAACTTCAACTGAATAAGGAATTTCTTGCTTGTAAAACAAAAGGATTTTTTCGCGGATGATTTCCGAAATAAAGAACCGCATTGTTTTGTCAGTCAATTCATCTTTTGGATAAAAAGGTGGATTTTCTGGTAACAGATCAATGATATGTTGCAATACTTTTTCGGTATTAAAACTGGTGATAGCAGAAATAGGCATAACCTGTGCATCTTCAAATACTTCAGTCCAATATGCCATCTGTTCTTCAACTTTTTCCTGGTTCGACAGGTCTATTTTATTGATCAGTATGAGTGTAGGTATTTTTGACTTTTTAATCTTCTCAATGATCTCTTCATTGTATTTTGTTTCACCCACTTCAACCATATACAGGAATATATCTGCATCTTTCAAGGCATTGTCGATGAATTTCATCATTTTTTCCTGCAACTTATAATTGGGTGTAAGAATTCCCGGAAGGTCGGAATAAATGATTTGAAAGTCTTCTCCATTTACAATGCCCATTATCCGATGCCTTGTTGTTTGGGCTTTAGAAGTGATAATAGATAGTTTTTCACCCACCAATGCATTCATCAATGTTGACTTCCCTACATTGGGATTTCCGATAATATTTACAAAACCTGCTTTATGTTCCATGAAAAAAATTAAAAATGTTTTGCAAACAAAGAAACTTTTCTATCTTTGCACTCGCAAAAAACGAATTGCAAAGATACTACAAAATATTTCGGGTACAGTTTAAGCCCAAAGAATAAAGTAGAACTTAATTGACATAAAATATAATGCGGGGTGGAGCAGTGGTAGCTCGTTGGGCTCATAACCCAAAGGTCGTAGGTTCGAATCCTGCCCCCGCTACTTCGTCAGACTTTTCAGTTAACTTTACTGAAAAGTCTTTTTTTTTTTGACCCTTTGTTTCCTTTGCTATATCGTCAATACAAACGAAAACTAAATTCTCATTTTTGGTTAGATATTGCCTTTTTTTCGTGTCTAAGACAATTCCTTTTGGAAATACCAAACAGTGATAGAAAGAATGATAAATTCATTGCAGATAAGGATAATTGGTTGGGCCTCAACCAACATACAAGGATGGTATTTAACTGCTGGGGCGAAAAAGTATGGGAATCGAATAATTTTTTAACGGGCTGGGATGGCAAGCAAAATGGAAAATATGTAGCCCAATGAACCTACTTCTGGAAACTGGAAGTAAATTATGGAAGTGAAAAAATTAAACAAGTTCTCAAGGGGTGCCTCACTGTTTTAGGAATTAGATACTAAATATCAATTTAAATAATTAATATGATCCTGACATTTCTCTCATCTACATAAAAAGATATTAAATAGTTGTTAATTATCATTATTTATTTGCAGATAAGACGACCGGTCATTATATTTGCCCGCTGAAATGAGGATCAAATCCTGATAGCTTTGGGAAGCGGAATAAATTATATGTGACATATAGAGGTCAATTTATTATAGTTTCAAAAAAATGAAAAGAAAAATATACAGGGAGGACATTATACAATCAGGACATGACCTTTTTTATGAAAAAGGTTATGGGGTAACGGGCATCAGTGAGATTACTGAGAGGATTGGAATTCCTAAAGGTTCATTTTACAATCATTTTAACAGTAAGGAAGAATTTGGGATTGCTGTTTTGGATTATTACCTCGCTAGTTACCAAAACCTTTTAAATGATGCCTTACTGAGTAATAAAAACTCGCCATTAACAAATCTTAAAAAATTTTTCGTCTCCTTCATTGAGATACAGGAAAATGTATACCATTGCACAAGAGGATGTTTAATGGGCAATATGACAACGGAATTGGCTGATGTAAATACTTCATTCCAGGAACGAACCAAGGCTGGATTTGAAAATGCCACTGCTGTTTTTGAAACTTGTCTTGAGAATGCAAAAGAGCTTGAAGAAGTAAGTCAGGAAATGGATACAAAATTAATTGCAAATTTTATTGTCAATAGTTGGCAGGGTGCAGTTCTTCGTATGAAGGCTGAAAAGACTACAGTTCCATTAAACGATTTTTACAAAGTTATTTTTAATCAAGTAATAAAATAATTTTTTTTAGCCTATATATGACGACTGGTCGTTATATAGTAAACACTCATATCATGACTAAAATTGAAAAGAAACTAAACATCAATGCTTCCAAAGAGAGAGTCTGGGATACAATTGCCGATCTTGGAGAAATTTAAAACTATAACCCAATGGTTAAGAAATCATATTATAATACAGAAATAAAAACGGGGAAGGGGGCAGGCAGGGTTTGTGAGTTTTATCCCATGGGTAAAGTGAATGAAAAAGCCATCGAATGGAAAGATGGAGAGAACTACACATTACACATAAAACCAATTGAAAAGCTACCTTTTTTAAAGAAGGATTTGCCCACTTCACATTATCATCATCAAGCAATGGAGGTACTGGAGTTTCTGTGGATTTTGAATACGATGTTACTGCTGGGCCAATAGCCTGGGCGATGAATAAGATAATGCTTCGTAACAATTTTGATAAAGGCTTTGAAGGTATTCTTAAAGGATTAAAAAAACACATTGAAGAAGAAGTAATAATTGAAAATGGATCCTCACTCAAAGCATATCAGGTGAGTTTTGCTTGATGAATTTTAAAATTAAGTACATATTAATAATAACATTAACCACCAAGTTTATTATATAAAGCATTTGAACCAAAGGAAGCCAAAAGGATATGGGACAGATTTGAGTTTGTTTTTACCCCAAAGCACGGGAGTTGGCTTAATATGGCAGAGATAGAACTTAATGTGTTGAATGGCTAATGTTTAAACAGAAGGATTGATAATATAGAAGTCGTAAAACAAGAGGTTAAAGCCTGGCAGGTTCACAGAAATAATAAAAATGCTGTCATTAACTGGAGATTAGAAACAAAGGATGCAAGGATGAAACTAAAGCGTCTTTATCCATTAATTGAAGGTTGACTTGACAAGTTTCAATAGAAACTAATTTTTTATTTTTCATAGATATTTAATTCCTGGTAAAACAGTTCCCAGGCAAATGCTTTGGCCCAAAAGGAGGGTGGAGAATCTAAACTTGTTCCAGTATTTGGTCCGTCAATCACAAAACCCATCAAATCATAAAAATTGTTTGAATTATCTTTCATGATAATAGGAAGTGCATTTTGTACAGGACTGAATTTTGTGTTTGAATGATTGGCAGGAATTAAAAAAGCAGTAATAAATTGTTTTGTTTTACTGCCAGCTATCAATAGTCTGTAAGACTTGAAATTAGTTTTGATTAGCTCAATTGAATCAGCAAAACTATCTTCTTCAAAAAGTAAAGCATGTTGCCTGAATACTACTCCAAAATATTCCACTGCAGGAAGAAAAGAAGACACAATTTCATGCCCTGATTTTGTTTCTGGATTTGTACAAATTGAATCACAAAAATGGTTTGATGAATTATATACAATCATGGCTTGAGGAAAACTTTCTTTAGCTGTTAAAGCAGTAGTTAGTAGCAATGATTTTATTTCCAAGGGATTGCCACCAAGTGAGCCCTTAATACTTTGAAGTCCCATTTGGGACCAGTAACTTTCTGTAGCGCGGTCATATGGCACCAGGTTATGGTTATACAAATGTCCTGAGACTCCAAATGTGGTGGGTTCCCCATTGATTGTACGATCCCACGAAATACCGCTGCCAGTAAGTGGACAATAAGTAATAGAAAAATAATGGTCAAGGTAATTATCATTGATTATTTCATGATGCCAAAGGATTTCTAAAGGATAGATGTTAACCAGATTGTTGATCTTGTAAATGAATACTTTTTCATTGGGATCAAGATTTGCTTCTTCAAATGAATAAAATACGGGCTCGTCAATGGCTTTGATCTGATCGTGGGCACCATTCTTTAAGACTAAATCTTCTTCAGGGACAAGCCAGCCAGTTGCTCCAGTATAAGAACCAGGTCTGGAATGATCTTCCTTAGATTTTGTACATGAAGTAATTAAAAGCACAAATACTATAGCGTATAAATAGGCTGAAAAATACATTTACTAAAACTTTATATTTTTGACGAAATTCAGGCTGGTACCTTACAAGTAGGATTGAAGAGGAAAGGAAGAAGAAAAGTATAGATGTAAAATTTAAAACAAACCAAAAAATAGATATTTGAATGATTATTTAATTAAATTGTAAACTGTAATTTGATTAGATATTGATCATTATGAATCCGCGAATAGGCAGAAGGTCGTTGTACAATAAGTTGGAGAAAAAGCCAATATCTGCTGCTGTGGAGTTTGTTGAAAGGAATACCAAAAAGAACATCACTATGAAACAGGAATTTCTTTACCTGGAAGATGTAAAATTGGCCATGAATATTCATCACCTTGAACTGAATATTAAGTTTAAAAGATGGTTTTTAAATGAATTTAAAAAACAACCAGATTATAAAAAGCTTTATGAAAGCATATCTGAGTCTGTCGAAAAAGACAGACATCGATTACAAAAACAGTTTAAAATTACCCTGAAATAGCTTGCAGTTTTTTATAGTTTTGAAAAAGAGAAAAAGCAGCGGGTGGAATTTAACCACCTCCCTTATGAAGGGGGGAACTGCCTGTCGCTGCTTTATTTTTTTCTTTTTCTCCGGATATTTAGTAGTAAAACAGGAAACCCGGAAAACTAAATTAATGACCCAAAAATAGGAGGAATAATAGCTTTAAAGGAGTAACAACCTTAAAATTTTCAACAACAGATTGTGAATTACAGCAATTTTAATAATCAATAATTGCTACTTTATCATTTTTAATTTCGAATTCACCATCATTAGGAATAAGGATACCAGAGTAATTTATATTGAAAGGCTCCACTTGAATTGGTAATGGGTTGTTCATGGAATGATATTTTACTTTGAAGTATCCACTAACCTGGGATTGCATAGAAAAGGCAAATGCAGGAGGATATACAAGTGAAAGCCTGTCAGTTTTTAGATTGTGAACGGGGAGGATACAATCGGTTTTTAAAATAAATTCAGCACTCTCATAGGATGAAATTTGCAAAAGTTTTTTTTCCAATTGGCCAAGTTGCAAAAGATCATTAAGTCTCTTTAATCCTAATTTGGAGCTCATTAGGTTTTTTAATGCTTTCTCTGAAAACGCTTCTAGTGACAAATTCAAATCTGCCATTTCTATGAAATTTACCTGTAAAGTTAAACAAGCTGGAGAAACTTACAAAGTATTTTATTCAGTTTATTCGAGAAACTCAATTTTCAAAAACGTAGTGTATTGACCCCAAGTAATTCTGGGGTTAGTTGAACGAATCCAGCTAGTCCCGAAGATTCGGGATATCGGGATAAATGAGTAAATACTCCGATGCTCTGTATCGATCAAAAAGAAAATCCTATTTGATACCTCGTTAACTCTGCTGCGAGGTAGTTCATCTTACACCATTTAAAAAATGGAACTTTCAGCTTAATATTATCGTACAATGCTTAACATTTGATCTTTTGCTTATGAAGTTAGTACGATATATTTTTCTACTGGGATTGTTTTACATGCTGATTTTATTATTTGGATGTGGACCTAAATCCGTTACAACTGATTACCAGGACTTGAAGAGCACTTCTAAAAGCTGGATTCCTTTTAATGGCAATGAGTCGGTTGTTTTTGAGTATGATTCCAGTACCATGGTATTTACCGGGGCTGGTATAGAAAAATATTATGACTATGTTAGGCATACTACTGATCAGAGTGGATTTTTTAATGTACAAAAAGACTATTATGCTTATCTCGAAAGGCAAAAATTGGTATTCGAATCTCCCTCTACCGATTATTTTATTACATATTTCTTAGAACGCGATAAAGGGGATACTGGTGATTGGGATATTTTTAGAGTTTCTGTTGGAGATGGAATTTACTATGGGAGTGAAATGAAAATAGTGACCTATGAATCGGATAATTATGATAAAGGTGAACGCTATAGTTTTAAGGAAACAGTTACTTTAAATGGAAAAGTATTTAACAATGTTTATTTCCTGAAACAAGAAAGAAGGCCATTTGAAATTTACTATACCCAACAACAAGGGATTGTTGCATTTAAACTTTCCGCGTTGGAGACATGGACTATAAAATAAGTACCAAAACATTTCATTTTCTTTCGCCACTTTATATAAATTTGCAAATATGCTTAAATAGTTATATTTGCTACATTTGAGCCAAATTCCAGAATTCATTTAAATTTATTCGACATGAGTACGCTATATCCATTAAAGTTTAATCCCATTTTTAAAGAAAAAATTTGGGGTGGACAAAAAATTAGTACCGTTTTAGGTCAGGACTTTTCACCTTTACCAAATTGTGGAGAAGTTTGGGCATTGTCGGGTGTTGAAGGAAATGAAACCAAAATTACAAACGGTTTTCTGGAATCTAATACGCTCAACGAAATATTAGAAGTGTATATGGGAGATTTGGTGGGGGATAATATTTATCAAAAGTTTGGGAATGAATTTCCCATACTCATTAAATTTATTGATGCAAATGACTGGCTATCCATTCAGGTTCATCCAGATGATGAGTTGGCATGGAAAAGACATAAAAGTTTAGGCAAATCAGAGATGTGGTATATTTTTGATGCTGAAGAAAATGCAAAGTTAATAAGTGGTTTCAGTAAAGAAATTAATAAAGAGCAATATCAGCAACATCTTGAAAATAAAACCCTAAAGAGTGTAATGAATTTTGAGAAAGTTAAAAGTGGGGATGTTTATTATATGCCAGCAGGCAGGGTTCATGCGCTGGGTCCGGGTGTATTATTAGCTGAAATTCAGCAAACATCAGACGTA
>Ga0164315_10003822_pt1 | contig 11709 bp, 10 predicted proteins | sample GuaBasSedimGuay6_FD_113737 | JGI IMG/M metagenome (GOLD analysis project Ga0164315, IMG submission 113737) | Subseafloor sediment microbial communities from Guaymas Basin, Gulf of California, Mexico - Guay6, Core 4569-2, 0-3 cm | ecosystem: Environmental > Aquatic > Marine > Hydrothermal vents... | reverse complement strand
TTAGGGTTGATGCTAATATTTTCATTTCCCCTTTCATTTACAAAGTCATTATCATAGTTGAGTTTGCTAACAAACATATCTTCACCACCCCATCCGCTAAGTTCAAAATCACCAAATGCTGCCGTTTCCTGAAAATTACCACAAATGTACAATGATGTGTTTTCAGGATTGCCCTGTGAAATTCCATAGGCATAGTCCAGGTGCTCACCTCCGGCACGCTTTACCCATTGTACTTCTCCAGCCCAATTGTATTGAGCAATAAATACATCTGACTTTCCCACACTTTCCAATACCAGTTCATCATACTCGGCTCTGGTGCTGAAAAATCCTGTAACAAATGAATTTCCATCAGCATCGGTAAACATATCCTGTCCCTGATCCATTCCGTAGCCACCTGCATTTCTAAGCCACATTAAATCTCCTTCATTGCTGTATTTAACAAGATAAGAGTCAAAATCGTATTGTCCTCCTGTAGCCTCAACAGTTTGTTCGCTGAAACTTAGTTTTCCAGAAAAGGTTCCATTACCATAAACATAACCTTCATTGTCGATACCAATACCAAAACCACGGGCATAATCATTTGCTCCACCACTTCCTTTCCTTACCCAGAGAAAATTCCCGGCAGCATCCATTTTAGTAACATAAGTACTCAAGAAAGCACCACTCGTCACATCATGATCACCAAAAAATGCCTTTCCATTAAAAATACCTGTAAAATAGGTTGCCCCATCAGCATTGCTAATTATGCTGTATGCTCTGTCTTCGCCAGCGCCACCTGCTTTCTTAACCCATTGAAAATTGCCAATGTCTGAATAATTTGCAATAAAAATATCCCTGTCACCTTCGCTGCTAATAGTGGTTTCTTCATCAAAATGTGCAGTATATCTGAAACTTCCTGCCACAAGAATATCATGTTCTGAATTTGTTGTAAGTCTGTTTCCATAATCATCTCCTTCGCCTCCGGCACTTTTTGCCCAAAGAACTTTACCTTGCTCATTGTATCTAACAACAAACATATCGTAACTGCCGTTGCTTTCAAGCAAGAAATCATCAAAATGAATTGACTCTGCAAACCAGCCTGTTATTATTGGAAGTCCATTCACATCCAATGTAATGCCGGCGGCTGTATTATTTGTTGCACCCCAGGCTCTTTTTGCCCAAAGTACTTGACCACTATCATCGTACTTTGCCAGAAAAACATCTTTGCCACCTTCACTAGTTAAGATAATATCACCAAAGTGGGCACTTTCAGAAAACCAGCCAGTTACATAACTGTTGCCTTCATTGTCTGTAGCAATTGAATAGGCCTGATCACTAGCTTCGCCTCCTGACATTGAGGCCCAATCAAAAGACTGTGCAGTACTAATGTTTACAGCTAAAAAGATCATTAATATTATTGTAAATACTTTTTTCATATCTATTAATTTTAGTTTTTGTAGAAGTTACTTATTGTCCATTGTGGAAAAATATCTAATTACAAAATTAGTATTTCATGCTTTGTAAAATTAACTAATTTTATCTTTGCTCTTTAAAGTACTCCAATGATTAAAACTTCTTTTTATGATAAATCTTAAATTTGATTACAAAAACGCGCTGAACTTTATCACAGAATCGGAAATTACAAAGTTTCAGAATGGAATAGAAAAACACTTTGAAAGTTTAAATAACAAAACAGGAAAAGGCAATGAATTTTTAGGGTGGATGGATTTGCCTGATGGAATTCAGGAGGAGATGATTTTGGATATTGAAGCAGTTGCTGAAAAAATGCGCACTAAATCTGAGTTGTCTGTGGTTATTGGAATTGGAGGGTCATACCTGGGTGCAAGGGCAATAATAGAGTCGCTTTCACATCATTTCCATCAGATAAAAACTACAAATAATCCAATAGTGGTTTATGCAGGACAAAATATCTCTGAAGATTATTTGACTGACCTTCTGGATATTTTGGATGAAAAAGATTACACCTTAACTGTTATTTCAAAATCTGGGACAACTACTGAACCAGCAGTAGCATTCAGACTTTTAAAGGCTCATATTGAAAATAAATATGGAAAGGAAGATGCCAAAGAAAGGATAGTAGCCATTACTGATGGTGAGCGTGGTGCGTTGAAGGATCTTGCAGATCAGGAGGGATACAAAACCTTTATTGTGCCTGATGATGTTGGAGGAAGATATTCGGTTCTTACTCCAGTTGGATTGTTACCCATTGCAATAGCAGGATTTAATATCAGGGATCTGATAAATGGAGCCAAAAATATGAAGCATTATTTGGCCAAGTCTGACAAAATTGATGATAACCCTGTTGCTGCCTATGCTGCAGCACGGAATGCGCTTTACAATTCGGGCAAAACAACAGAAATTTTAGTTAATTATGAGCCTCGTTTGTATTTCTTTACTGAGTGGTGGAAACAACTTTATGGAGAAAGTGAAGGAAAAGAAAACAAGGGGATATTCCCTGCGGGAGTAAGTTTTACCACCGACCTCCATTCCATGGGACAATATATTCAGGAAGGATTAAGAAATATTTTTGAAACAGTACTTTCAGTTGAAAAACCTAATTCTGAACTTCATGTGCCAAGTGATGAGGCAAATCTCGACAACCTAAATTACATTGCAGGAATGCCAATACATGAGGTAAATCATCATGCTGAAACTGGCACAACTCTGGCTCATATTGATGGGGGAGTACCAAATCTAAAGATTAGTATTCCTGAAATAAACGAAAACAACCTTGGGGAGTTGATTTATTTTTATGAGTTGGCTTGTGCTGTGGGAGGATACATTTTGGATGTAAATCCATTCGATCAGCCCGGTGTTGAAGCATACAAAAAGAATATGTTTGCCCTTTTGGGAAAACCTGGTTTTGAGAAAGAAACTGAAGCCATAAGAAAAAGACTTTAGTTAATTATGAGAGTTGTAAAAAGTGGGTTCCTCAGGAGAGCAATAGGGCTCGATTTAAAGATTCTTCTGCGTCTTTGTGTCTTTACGGCGAAAAATTTTATCCAGATAAAAACTTACTTAATTATTGGTGTATTGCCAATTGTAATGTTTTCCTGCTACAGCCCTAACTCGCAAGAAGTAATGCAGGATTTAAAAGCAATTAAGGGAAAATGGGAATCGTATGAAGGTGTTAAGTTTAATGAAAACTGGAGATTTGTTAATGACAGCCTCTTTGAAGGAGAAGGATTTAGTATGAATGGAAGTGACACTTCATTTTATGAATCATTGAGAATTGTAAAGAAAGGAGACTCAATATTTTATTCGGTAGGCCTGGAAGAAAGAGACAGAAAGGTGGATTTTTTACTTACCGATGCTTCCAGAAACAACTGGACTTTTACAAATCCTGAAAACGAATTCCCATCAATAATTAATTATGAAATAAATGATGACACAATAATTTTAGTAAGCATATCAAATATTAGAGGAAACAAGGAACAATTTTTTTATTTGAAAAGAAAGTGAATGTAGTAGTTATTGCATCTATGGCTTCTGTTGTTTTCTATTTCGGCTATTGTATTGTGATATTGGAATTGCAGTTACTACAGAAATCTTAAAACGTAAACAATGAAATTTTTAGAATTAGTTGAAGAACGCCAAAGCGATCGAAAATACATAAATAAAGGAGTTGAAAAAGAGAAACTTAAAAGATGTCTGGAAGCAGCCAGATTAGCACCATCAGCAAGTAACTCACAACCATGGACATTCGTAGTGGTTGATGAAGAGGAATTGAAAAACAAAGTAGGTCGTGCCACTTTTGGACCATTAAAAGCATTTAATAAATTCGTGCCCCAGGCTCCTGTAATTGTTGCTATTGTTCAGGAGAAGCCAAAGAAGATCACAGAAATAGGCGGGCGCATAAAAAACAAAGAATATCCATTAATTGACATAGGTATTGCAGCAGAACATTTTTGCTTGCAGGCTGCTGAAGATGGGCTTGGAACTTGTATGTTAGGCTGGTTTGATGAGAAAAAAGTAAAAGAACTTTTAAACGTATCTGAAGCAAAAAATATCCCACTTTTAATTACGATTGGTTACACACCAGAAGGTTATTTACACAGAAAAAAAATCAGAAAGAATTTTGAAAATTTTGTGAAATGGAATTCATATTAATGATGATGTAGGGTCTTAGGTTTGGTATTAAAATGCATTTGAATTAAAAAGCCAAATATTTCCGGAATAATTAACAATTTTAAGGTAATTAAATTAATTCTTAGAATAGAATTGATTTATCTTTGCAAATAAGTAATAATCAAATTATTATGATATAAATCATATAACTTGAAAAGGCTAAAAAGCATTTAGAATTAAGTACTGATTTTTTAAAGTAATTGAGATGTCGATAATAAGTTTTGGAGAATATATTGAAGGTAAAAATTATAAGGTTTTAGACGAAAGAAAAATGCGTGCAAGTGCAGGTATTATGCTTTTATTAGGAGTAATTGCATTTATCAATGGGTTTATTTTGCAAAATTTTATTGTAATACCATTTATTGCAGGTTTTTTAATGTTGAATTTTATGATTGGAATATTCATCAACCCAAAGTATTCACCAACATTATTTATTGCATATCTCTTTGTTCGTAAACAATCTCCTTTACCAATTGGGGCTATTCAAAAAAAGTTTGCCTGGAGTTTGGGATTGGGCCTGTCTGTCGTGATTTTTTCTCTTTCCCTTTTTCTACTTAATAATGTGAGTTTTTTTGAACCTGTCTGCATGTTATGCATCATTTGTTTGATCCTCCTTTATGTGGAAACTTCATTTGGAATTTGCCTAGGATGCAAACTTTATTATGTAGCCCTACGATTAAAATTAATAAAGCAACCTGAAGAAAAACCAAACTGTATGGGTGATGCCTGTGAGGTTTAATTTTAGTTTAATTCCTTGGTTTTGATATTAGTAATTGTTTGCATGCCGGCATTAAAATCAATTATTCAAACAATTAACCTATCTTTGCCGCCTCATATCAAATAAATTTTCAAGAAACTTCCTAAATAAGAAAATGAGTTTAAACGTTATTTTGATGTTTATCTGATATTAATTTTATTTAAAATATGACATTTAAAGATTTACAAATAATAGAGCCCATTCTTCGATCAGTTAAAGAAGAAGGCTACAATTATCCAACACCAATTCAAGAGCAGTCAATCCCAATTTTACTAAAGGGAAAAGATCTGCTGGGCTGTGCCCAAACAGGAACTGGCAAAACTGCTGCGTTTGCTATTCCAATACTTCAGCAAATATTTCTTGATGAAAATCGGAACAAAGGACGTCGTAAAATCAAAACATTAGTTGTTACTCCTACCCGGGAACTGGCAATTCAAATTGGAGAAAGTTTTACTACATATGGCAAATATACAGGAATTAAAAATGCAGTAATTTTCGGTGGAGTAAACCAAAATCCGCAAACACAGGCACTCAACAGAGGTGTTGATATATTGGTGGCAACACCAGGACGACTTCTGGATTTGATGCAGCAAGGATATATTTCTTTAAAAGATATCGAGTATTTCGTCCTTGATGAAGCTGACCATATGCTTGATATGGGATTCATACATGATATTCGCAGGATTATTGAGAAAATACCTGCCAAAAGACAATCCTTATTCTTTTCTGCAACTATGCCTCCTGCAATTATTAAATTGTCGGGCAAAATTTTAGGTAATCCTAAGAAAGTAACAATACAACCAGAACAAACTACAGCTGAAAAAGTAGAACAATCAGTCTATTTTGTGACTAAAAAGAATAAAGTAAAATTACTTACTCACCTCCTACAAACAGAAAATATTGATTCTGTATTGGTTTTTTCAAGGACTAAACATGGAGCCAATAAAATTGTGAGGTTATTAAGTAAAACCAATATTAAGGCTGAAGCCATTCATGGGAATAAGTCTCAGGTACAGCGACAAAAAGCCTTAAACAATTTCAAAAATGGAATCACCAAAGTTCTCATTGCTACGGATATTGCTGCTCGTGGCATCGATATCGAACAAATGTCGCATGTTATTAATTATGACTTACCAAATATTCCTGAAACATATGTTCATCGTATTGGAAGGACTGGTCGTGCCGGAGCAAGTGGACTTGCTCTTTCGTTTTGCAATGTGGAAGAAAGGGCTTACTTACGTGATATTGAGAAACTTATTGGACAGAAAATTGCTGTGGTAACAGATCATCCATTTCCAGATGATGGTACCGAAGAAACTACTACAGCGGTTAAGCCGCAAAGGCCACAAAAAAAATCATGGTCTAGAAAAAAACTAGGTGATGGTTCTGGGAGCAGTTATCCAAAACATCGTCGTCCATATTCAGGAAAGCGAAAATAATTGAGTTTACAAATAGTTCGAAAAATGGCATAACTTTGAATCATAAATTGTTTCATGAAGCAGATGCAAAAAGAACTATCAATACGTTTTGCCAATATTGCAGATTTACCACTTATTGTTGACATCTACAATCAAGCCATAAGATCTCAGTCTGCTACGGGAGATATGGATGAATTTTCACTTGAGGAACGGATAGTTTGGTTTAATAAATTCGATGAAGATGATTTCCCTATTTACGTGGCGGAACAAAATAAAAAAGTTGTTGGATATGCAACACTTTCGCCCTACAGGCCGGGTAGAGAAGCAATGAATAAAATTGCTGAGATAAGTTTTTTTCTGGATTATTCTTTCCGTGGTTTGGGCATAGGTTCTTCACTCTTGAAACATGCAATCTCTGATTGCAAAAGACTTGATAAAAAAATTCTTTTGGCCATACTTCTAGACATAAACCCTGAAAGTATTTATTTGCTCAAGAAATTTAAGTTTGAAGAGTGGGGAAGATTACCAAAAGTGATCGATTTTAATGGAAAAATGTGTGATCATTTAATTTATGGTTTAAACCTCAAAAGCACAAAAAATAATAACATTTAAAGAAGAAATGGCATGATTGATAATCAGGCCTTTATTCTAGAATATCTAAGTACTCTAAGTATTCTAAGTACTCTAAGTACTTTAGGCATTCTAAATACTCTAAGTACTTCTTCTACTCTATTCCCCAAACTTTTATCAACTCCTCAGGTAGTTCTGGCCTGCCTTTTTCATTTACAGAAGTTCCTGTAATCAAGGCTTTGATTATTAGTTTGTTATCTGGTTGTCGATAGATGTTCTGCACAAAACCAAATCGTAGAGGTGAAATCCTTTTCATTTTCAAAACAGAGACAAATTTATCACCGCTTCTCAGAGATGATTTGTAATCAATTTCAACTCTGGTTACCATTAGGTTTATGCCCATATTGCTCAGTTCAACAGCATCAAGTCCAATTGTCTTAATGTACTGGTGACGGGTGTGCTCCAAATAGTTTTGATAAACAGAATTATTAACAACTCCCTGAAAATCACATTCGTAATCACGCACCTCCATCTCATATTTGTAAACAAAGTCTTCCATTTTTTATCGATTATTTTTGTTTGGTTTTTGGTCAGTTAAATTCGTTTTTAGGTGGTAAAATTAATAATGATTTCAATTACAAGTTAAAATTAAGTTTTTCAGTGATCAAATAAACTAAAGAATTGGTAATTAAAGCATTAGTTTTTTAGAGTGTTAAACAATTGTTAAAACTTAGATTCATTCTAAATAATAATTACTTTCGTTCTCTGTGTTATTATTTCACAACCAACTTAACCAATTAAAACGATAGTGATGAAATATATTTTTACTCTTGGCTTATTGAGTCTTCTTGTTGTTTCTGGATGCAACAAAAGTACTAAAATAGATAAAGAAATTTCAACAGGTTTCGAAAGTATGCAAATAAGTAAAAACTTTGATTGGCGTATGTCTAGAACTGTTGATATTAGCATTTACAATGAAGTAGAAGCGATAGTTAATATTACTTCGATTGACCAATTACATGTTTATCATAAGGGAAATCATCCTGGTAATAAAGAATATTACTACATAAAAATCAGTGTGCCAAATACAATTAATAGTTTGCTTGTAAATGGTATTGAGTACGATATTGCTTCAGGTCAACTTGACCTAACTAAGGTACAACAAATTGATATGGCTGCTTCTCACATTGTGGGATCTATGTCTGATAGAGAAGTTACTCTTACTAATTATGCTCTGTCATTTGACGGTACTAATGATTATGTTGATCTTGGAGACATAACTGAATTAAATAGTGTTGCTGCATTTACGGTAGAGGGTTGGTTAAATCAAACCGATGTTACAGCCACTGAAGATATTTTCACTAAAGTAAATGATGGAGATAATGATATCAGAGTGAGGACAGACGCTAGCACCTTATATATTGAAGTTGGTAGTGGTAGTGATGCCTATGGCTCTGTGACTACTCCTTTTAGCAATACAACATGGCATCACTGGGCTATTGTTTATGATGGTGTTGGTGGTACCGATGCTGACAGACTTAAGTTATATATTGATGGAGTTGCTACTCCAATAGTATTAGCATTTACTGGAACAATTCCTGCCACAACAGCTGGTCTATCAACTTATGATGCTTATCTTTCAACAATTGTAAATCCCTTCACTGGTTATATGGACGAGGTAAGAATTTGGGATGTTGCCAGAACAGGTGTACAAATTAATGCTTCATACAATAAAATTATTGCCTCTCCAACCACTAATCTAATAGCGAACTGGAGAATGGAAGAAGGAACTGGTACTACTACCGCTGATGAAATATCAAGTAATTATGATGCTACAATCTCAGGCGCTACCTGGTATCTATTTTCTAACTCTTGGGATAGTGATGGAGATGGTGTTAACGATTTAACTGATGATTATCCGTTGGATGCCACAAGAGCATTTGATAATTACTTCCCTGCTGCGGATACAGGAACTTTAGTTTATGAAGATATCTGGCCATGTTTTGGTGATTATGACTTTAATGATCTTGTGATGGGTTATCGCTTTCAAACTGTTACTAATGCTAGTAATGAAGTAGTTGAAATCTTTGGAACATTTATTACAAGAGCCAATGGTGCCATACTTGAAAATGGATTTGGTTTTGAACTACCAGATGCTGTGGCAGGGGTACTAACTAATGTGGAAGTATCAGGTTACAGTCATACAATGGGTAGTATTACCATTGATGGAACAACAAAACTTGAGACCGGACAAACAAACCCTGTGGTTATTGTTGTTGATGGTGTTAATGATATTATAGGTAGTTATTCTAATACTTTAACAGGATGGCCTTACATCACTCCGGTAGTAACAACTATTACAATAGATGTGACAGGTGGTGGACCTTTCATTGCTGGTGATTTTTCACTTGCTACCTGGAATCCATTTCTTTACATTCACCAGGTTAGAGGACATGAATTACATTTATATGATTTTGCACCAACAGATTTGGTTAATTCAGGATATTTTGGAGAATGTAGTGACTCAACAGTTGTTTTAAGTAGTGAATATTATCGTTCGGCTACTCGTTTACCATGGGCACTTGATTTTCCTGTGCAATTTGATTATCCTAAAGAAACAGTTAGTATCTCAGATACATATTTACATTTTGTTGCATGGGCGGAGAGTGATAAGGTCTTATTCACCGACTGGTACACAAGTACTGCGCTTGGATACAGAAATGCATCAAATATCTATCCTGTACCATAAGCAGTTTAGAACTCTTAAAAAGTAAAAAAATACCTGTTTGTACGAGTAGGTATTTTTTTTGTGATTAAGTTTCTTTAGATAGCTTTGTGTATTTTAGCAGAGTCTTCAGTAAAAAATAATCAATGAAAAAGATATTTATCAGTTTTGTAATTATGATAGTTATGGGCTTGTCTATGGGCGCACAAACTATTGGAGAATTAACAGTTACGGTAACAACGAGTGAGACAGGTGGTAATTATGCTCCCAGAAATATTGTTGCTATTTGGGTTGAAGATGATAATGGCAATTTTGTTAAGACATTATTAGCATATGCAAACACTCGAAAAACACATTTAAATACATGGCAGGCAACAACCACTTCCGCAGGTACGGCGTTCAATACTACGGATGCCATCACAGGAGCTACAAGAAGCAGCCATAGTACCCGAACTTGTAGTTGGGATGGAACTGATTTTAATAATCTTGATGTGGCTGATGGGACTTATTATTTGTGGTTAGAACTTACAGATAAAAACTCAACTGGTAATTTTTCTTCTTTCCAGTTCACAAAGGGAGTAGATGATCAAAATCTAACACCTGACGATGTGCCGAGTTTTGCATCAATAGTCATAAATTGGGATGCAATAATAGCATCTACTTTTGCTCAAAATGAATATCCGAATATTTCAATTCACCCTAATCCAAGCAAGGGTGTTTTTACTGTGCTGGGAGATAATATTGAAGTGGTAGAAGTTAGAACAATCTCAGGTGAGTTAATTTCAATATCTACTTCAACAGTAGTAGATATTAGCAGTACAAAACCAGGTTTTTATTTGGTTACTATTAAAACAAATAAAACCAAAGTCATAAAAAAGTTGATTAAAGAATAATTTAGGAAAGAGTAAAATTCCTTTTGTTTGTTAGATTTACTTTAACTATTTGCCAGTTTTCGTAAAGCCAGCCATTGTTTAAGCATGTCTCGTGAATCTGTGGCTGGGTAGCCCAGAACAGTTTTTCCGGCAGGAACATCATTCATTACGCCAGAGCCTGCAGCAACCACAGCCCCCGAATGAATAGTAGTGTGATCTTTAATTGATGCACTTCCTCCAATAATAACTCCATCACCTAGCGTTACAGAGCCTGCTAGTCCACTATGTCCGGCCATAATACATGAGCGACCTAAAATACAATTGTGAGCAATCTGCACCAGATTGTCGATCTTGCAACCATCACCAATAATTGTTGAACTAAACTTGCCTCGGTCAACACATGAATTTGCCCCAATTTCAACTGCATTGCCGATAACCACATTTCCTATTTGAGGGATCTTAACTAAGCCTCTCCCATCATCACTGGGACGATAGCCAAAACCATCTGCTCCAATGCTAACATTAGTATGAAAAATGCAATAAGCACCAATTTCAGTTCTTTCCCGAATTACCGTACCTGACCAAACAACGGTTCCATTTCCAATTTTAGTATCATCAAGAATTGTAACATTGGGATACAGAATAACACCATCACCCAAAACAACATTTTTCCCAACATAGCAGTTTGCGCCTATTTTACAGCCTTTACCTGTGATTGCTGTTGGGTGAATAACTGCTGATGGGTCGATATCAAGATTAAATTCTGGTGGACCCGGATCAAAGACTTCTAATAATTTGGCCATGGCCAAATCAGCATTTTTCACTTTTATTAATGCTCTATTCTCACCAGGTTCAATTTTCAATTTCTCATTAATTATTGCAGCACAGGCTTTCGAATCATTCCAAAGTTGCATATATTTTCTGCTCCCAACAAAAGTAATTTGATTTTTATTGGCTCTTTCCAATTGTTCAGGACCTTCTATTAATTGGTTTGTATTTCCAACTATTTCGCCATTTAAAATCTCATTGATTTCTGCAATTGTGAATGATTTCATAAACTCGATTATTTCTAAATTATTTTGATAAAAAATATTGGTAAAACTATGAAAAACATTAAAACAATTAAATAAAATGTTTGATTCAACTGCTTCAATTTATATATATTCTGGCTCCGTTTTCTTTATAATGAAATCAACCAACAAGTAGAGGAATTAATTTGGGCTACACTTGTACAAATCG
>Ga0164315_10003818_pt1 | contig 11717 bp, 11 predicted proteins | sample GuaBasSedimGuay6_FD_113737 | JGI IMG/M metagenome (GOLD analysis project Ga0164315, IMG submission 113737) | Subseafloor sediment microbial communities from Guaymas Basin, Gulf of California, Mexico - Guay6, Core 4569-2, 0-3 cm | ecosystem: Environmental > Aquatic > Marine > Hydrothermal vents... | reverse complement strand
GTAAATAAATCTGCTAATAAGATTAAAATTTTCTCGAGTCTTTTGCTCAATTCTATTGCCTGAATTACTTTAAAATATCTTACAAATATACAATTTCTATTATTATTTCCTTGGGAAAAATTATACGCTAATAAAGATTTTTATTTGCTCTTAGACTATTATAAACCCTTTCCCATCATTTTAGAGACCGTGTGGAAAGTAACCTCACGGACTTACCTATGGCATCCCTTTGGAAAAAGTCCGTTCGGGAAAACTAGTTTTTGACTCATATTCCCCACGCCTGTCAGCCGCTCGCCTTGCGAAGCAGGACAAAGGCAGGTTGAAACGTGGGGTTAATCTAATTATTAGTATTCACCCAGTATCTGTGAAACAGAGTTTTTGAAAACATAACTTTTTAAAGTAAAATCAAAATTCAATTATTCCTTATCCAAGCTTCTATAATTTACTATCAATAGATTTTTCAACTCTCTCAGCAATGTATTGACCAATTGCTAAAGAAGCTGTGGCTGCTGGTGACGGAGCATTTAAAACATGTATAATATTCTCTTTTTCAATTAGGTAAAAATCATCAATCAATCCACCAGCTTTATCACATGCTTGCGCACGAACTCCAGCACCTCCTTCAGTTAAGTCTGATTCTTGAATTTGAGGAATTAGTTTCTGCAATGCTTTTACAAATGCCTTCTTACTAAATGAGCGATAAAATTCTCCCAATCCAGTTCGCCAATATTTTTTTACAACCTTGAGAAACCCAAACCAAGTAAGTGATTGGAACGAGTCCTTAAGACTAAAACTTGTTCTGGAATATCCCTCTCGGTTAAAGGAGAATACTGCATTTGGACCAGCTTCTACTCCCCCATCAATTAAGTTGGTAAAGTGTACTCCGAGAAAAGGAAAGTTTGGGTCTGGTACTGGATAGATGAGAGTATTCACTAAATGCTTCGCCGATTCTTTTAGCTTATAATACTCACCTCTGAATGGAATAATTCGAACATTCAAATCATCCTCGGTTAGTGAAGCAATTCTATCAGATTGCAGTCCAGCACAGCTAATTATGAAATCAGTCTCGTAACTATTTTTCTTTGTCTCAACAATTTGTATTGTTTGGTTATTCCTATCCGGGTGCTGTCGAATTCCAACAACCTCTTCTCCAAATTTTATTTCTACACCTTTTGTGAGGAGAACTTCTTTCATTTTTTCAGAGACAATTTTATAATCTATAATTCCAGTCTGTGGTACGTGGATACCTGCAATTCCATTTGCATTTGGTTCATATTCCTTAAGCTCGGCTTCACTTAGCATTTTAAGATTTTCTAAACCATTCTCAACACCACGTTGATAAAGGATTTTGAGATATTCAATTTCGCTTTCGTCAGTAGCGACAACTACTTTACCACATAAATTGTATTCAATATTATGTTCGTCACAAAATTCCAAAAGCATTTTGTAACCAGTTACACAATTCTTTGCTTTTAAACTTCCTGGTTTGTAATAAATACCGGAATGGATCACGCCACTGTTATTTCCAGTCTGGTGCTTAGCAACTCCATCCTCTTTTTCAAGAACCGTAACGCTAGCTTCAGTATATTTTTCCTTCAACTTTAATGCTGTTGCAAGACCGACAATGCCGGCGCCTATTATGGTGAGGTGATTCTGCAAATTTTACCTAAAAGCATCTTTTCGGTGATCGATTGTAATTAATGAAATTATTTTTTCATTCTCATCAATAATAAAAAAAAGTCTGTATTTTCCAATTCTATATCTCCAAGTGGGTGGATTATAATTAACCAATTTTTTAATAATATTTCCGAAATGAGGTTCATCTTTTAATTGAGGATAAATAAAATTTTTCAATTTTTTCTCTATCATATTTTTGTCTGAAAAAGAGATTTGAGAGAGCCATTTGGCAAATTCATTGGTTTCAAATATTTTATATTTATTCAACAAATCTACCTTTTCCCTCTTTTGAATCGGCTAATCCCTTTGCAATACTTTCTTGTAATTCTTTGTTATTCTGAATTTCTAACATTTCGAATTCATCAATCTCTAACTGATCTTCTATGAATCTCTTTGTTGCAGTCTCTATAAAATTTGATAATGGTCTGTTTTCAGATTCTGCAAATTTCTTGAATAGATTATATTTATCATCTTTTAAACGAAGCGTTATAGTCTTGGACATTTCATTCACCTTGAATATATTTTATTCTATTATCAATAATAATATTCTTTTTGATTGAGAATGTCAAGATTATTTTTATGAAAAATTTGAAACTTTTCGCTATTGCAAGACCAACAATGCCTGCGCCTATTATTGTGAAGGACCTATGCAATTATTCTTCTATCCAAGGATTTAATAAATTAGCCCCACTATTTTTCATATCCTTTATATTCTGAGTAACTACTACAAGATTGTATGTTAAACCAGAAATTGCAATCAAGCTATCCATTAAAGGTAGTGGCATTCCTTTTTTTTCAGCTTCAGCAATTATAGTGCCCCAATTCTGAGCTATTGTCATGTCGAAATCAATTATTCGTCCCTCAAACCTTTTTAATAAATCTTTATTTACCCAGCTGTGAAGTTCATTTTTCTTTTTGCTTTTAGGAAGTTTTTCAACTCCTTTATGTAGCTCGGCAAATGTGAATACACTTAGAAACATAGAATCTTCTTGAACATTTGATATCCACTTAATAACATTCTTGTCTGGCTTTTTCTTAACTAATTCAGAAATAACACAAGTATCTAATAAATATTTCATAGTTTTATTTCTCGTGATACTTCTTTGCTACGGTCAATTTCTAACTCAATATCTTGAAACGGAGATTTTTTAAAGAAATCTAAAATTTTTGTTTTGGGAGTAATAATTTTTTTATATTCAATAATATCCAAAATAACAACAACATCCTCACCATGTTTTGTAACGATTTGTGGACCATACTGACGGGCTTTTTCAACAAGACTACTAAATTTATTTTTGGCCTCTTGAAGTTGCCATGTGTTTGATAACATAATACTACCTCATAATTTTAATCTAGACTGTCTAGAATATATGCTATTTTTTTCTAATTAGCAAGGCATATGAAAATAGATTATTGATGTTTTTCTGCCTCTTTAATGCTGTTGCAAGGCCGATAATTCCTGCGCCTATTATTGTGAAGTGGTTTATCATCAGTCTTTAACCTTTAATGATTTTTGTTTTATTAAAAATATCTTTGATCAAATGAATAAGAAAATTAAATTTATTTTTTTTGAAAAAAAAATAAATAATGATATGTTTAATACGGAAATACATTAATAATATTGAAAGTTAAAGTGAATTCATTCAAAAACAAAATTTTTAAATATTCATCACTAGCGATTATTTGCTTTCTGTTTTATAATTTCTTCCCAATTTCAGAAGTTCAACAAGAAAATCAAAACCGATATCAAAAGCATTTCAAGTTAATGAAATTAAATAAAATTGCAATTAAATCATTGATAAAACGAGCTGATTTAGCACTCCAAGCTAATTATCGATCTGTTGTTGATAAAAGTATTATTCCTCCAAGCGGTGATTTACATGATTATTTGAGTAGGGCGGTTTACTTTTGGCCTGATAGTTCAAAGGTTGATGGTTTGCCATGGGTTGGCAAGGATGGAAAATACAATTTTAAAAGTTTTGAAGAAACTGACCATAAATATTACTATCAAGTCATGGGAGCCATTCGCGATTTATCTTTGGCATATTTCTTTTCATTAGATATTAAGTATGCAACTAAAACTTCAGATTTGATAAAATTCTGGTTTATAAATGAGTCAACTCATATGAACCCAAATTTTAATTTTGCTCAAGCAATTCCAGGCCACAATTATGGTAGTCCAGGAGGCATAATTGATGGTCGTGCTATCCTGTGGGTTATTGAAGCCATTAATCTTATTAATCCATCCAAAAAATTTTCTGATGAGAATGAAATATTATTCAAAGAATGGTGCACTAAATACTTAAAATGGCTATTGGAAAGTGATTTTGGGGAAAAAGAATCTAAAGCCCCAAATAATCATGGAACCTTTTATTATGCTCAAGTAGCAAAATTCGCAGATTATTTGAAAAGAAAAGAAATTGTTATCCAAACTTTGGAAGGTGTAAAAAAGAGGAGAATTGAAAATCAAATTTTACCTGATGGTTCATTTCCACCCGAACTTGAAAGAGCTGAGGCATTTACTTATTCCGTATTCCATTTATCAGCATATTTTGAATTAGCAAAATTGGGGGATAAATATGGTATTGAACTTTGGAATTATAAAACTGAACAATGTGGATCCATTATAGATGCATATTATTTTATACTTAATAATGCAGTTCTTTCAAATAATTGGAAATATAAAGGAAAAATCGACTATGACTATTTTCTTGGATTAATTTTTACTGCATCTGAAAAATTTGATGCCAATATTGAAATTGTAATGAAGAAAATTCAAAATAATGTTAGAAATCCCAAAATTACAGATTTATATTTTATTTATTAAAATTCTAATCTTTGTAACGCTTCTAAAAAATAATAATCACCCCAAATTGTTGCTGAATCCCAGAAATCTGGATCAGGATCATTTGCATGATAGGCACAATGTTTTATTATTCCATTTTCAAAACTATTTGTAATCAGATAGTTATCAATTAAAGAATTGAATGTGTTCGAAATTACATTTTGATAAGTAGAATTTGTAACAAAACTATTCAACTCAATTAGACCTGATAGAGCAATCGTTGCAGCTGAAGCATCTTTGAAATCTCTTTCATAATTATCCGGTAGATCAAAATCCCAAAATGGAATTGAATCTTCTGGTAAATGACTTACATAATAGTCAGCCATTTTTGTTGCGGTATTCAAATATTCAATATTTCCAGTTTCACGGTAACACATTGTAAAACCATAAATTCCCCAAGCCTGCCCGCGTGCCCAAGTTGAGTTATCGGAATAACCTTGAGCTGTTCGCTTTCTGATCACATCCCCAGTTTCTGGATCATAATGTACAACATGAAACGAACTTCCATCTTCGCGAATATGATTTTGAATTGTTTTATTTGCATGGCTTACTGCCATTTTATAATATGTGGTATCTCTACCATTTTTAGCAGCCCAAAACATTAATTCCAGATTCATCATATTATCAATTATTACTTGAAACTCACCATTCCAAGATTGAATGCACCCAACGTTTTCATTATATCTAGTTGAAAGCGATTTAGCAGCTTGAAGAATTACACTTTTGTAACTTTCATTTCCAGTAATTTTATAACCCAATCCAAAACTATTAAAAATCATAAAACCAACATCGTGATGTTCGGTGGTGTACTGTTCCTTGGATAAACCTAAAGTAAATTGCTCAGCCATATTTTTTAATTTTGCATTACCCGATAAGTTATATCCATACCATAAACAACCTGGATAAAATCCGCTTGTCCATGATTTTGAATTAGTTAAAACCCAATTGTATTCAGAATCTGTATATAATGGATATTCTCCCGGTGATACATCAAGTGAGGATAACAATAATTTTTTAATTGCAAGATTTTCTGCAGATGGAATATTATAAATTTCTGGTTCTGAGGGTGCGTTACAGCTAGCAAAAAACGACATCGTTAATGCTAGAACTAACAGCTTTATGTACACTTTAAATTCTTTCATCTTGATATTCGTATTTTTACAATCATCTTTTATATTATACCATTTTTTTTATTACATTTATTTTCACTCATCCCAAGAACTTAAACAAACCAGTAAATGTTTGGCACAAATTATTATCTACCTTAATAACAGCATCTTCTTTGTCTCATTGAACTTATCAGTTACAATTCTATAAAAATAAACTCCGCTTGAAAGTCCACTTGCATCAAACTCAATGTTAAAACTTCCAGTTTGTCGCTCGCCATTTACTAATGTTGAAATTTCATTTCCCATAACATCAAAAATTTTAATCGTAACTTTACTCAATTGTGGTAAGCTGTAACTAATAATCGTAGTCGGATTAAAAGGGTTTGGATAGTTTTGATGTAATTCAAAATTATCAATAATTTGATCTTCTCTATTTTGAACATCTGTTGCATTTAGGTTAACGTGAAAACTGTTTACATTTAAACTCCACAGCGAATCTCCATCAATATTTTTTGCTAGTACTTTCCAGAAGAAAGTCATACCAGGGGTTAGAGAGTCTATGTAATAACTTGTATCTTGAACATTATTAATTAGAATTGGCGTTTGGAATTTACTATCAGAATCAATGTAAATGTCATATGTTAATTCCCAAGGATAATTGATTTGTAGGATGTTTGCCCCGCTCCAAGTAAACAAAGGATTTAAAGTATTTATACTATCCAATTCTGGCGTTAAAACTTTAAATTCTTTTAAATCATGATTTATAGGTTCACCAAGGTAATATAATGCATAAATACCGTGACCAACTATATCTATCTTTCCTGAAAACCAACTAACATATAAACTACCATTCGAAAGAGGTGCAAAGGTTGCATTACTATTGGAATATTGAAATTGAGAATTAATCTTAAACTCTATCCCAATTTTCTCTAGATTAGAATCATATATTTGGGCAGATATAACACTCCTTGTTTGCCCCCAACTCGACCATGGTATTTGCTCCGAACTCGACCATGCTATAATGAATCGATCATTTGAAAGTTTTTCAACACATGGACTTGATTGTACACCTTTAACAAAAGTATTTATTTGAAATTCATCATCAAGTTTATTCCCAAGAGTGTCAAAAATTTGAGCAAAAATCCCTAATGCACTTCCATCTTGTTCAAAACTATTCCAACAGATAATAAATTCATTATTTGAAAGACTCTTCACAAAAGGTCCAGTTTGATTATCTCTTAAATAAGTGTTCGCTATAATTTCTTCACCTATTTTAGTACCTGAATCATCAAATATTTGAAAATAAACCTCAGCGAAGTTAGTTGTATTAGTTGTATAACTATGCCAAGAAACAACAAATCCGCCATTTAAAAAATATTCAACAGTAGGTGCAGCCTGAGAAAGCCCACTAGAGGAATTTACCATAAACTCATCACCTATTTTATTTCCATATTCATCAAAAATTTGCGCATAAATCTCTTCATCCAACCAACAAGCCACAAACCCTCCTTTTGATAAGCCTGAAACAGATACAGATTTTTGATCCCCCAAGGTAATCGAATTGATTCTAAATTCGTTACCAATTCTTATTCCTTTGCTGTTAAAAACTTGACCAAAAACTCCCATGCCATCACCATCTTGCCTTAAACTTTCCCAACAAATTACAAATCTATCATCATTAATTTTCGCCAGTGAGGGCTTCCATCGATATCCACTTTCATTTATATAAGTGTTTACAAGAAATTCTGAGACTAAAACACTCCCATACTGATCTGAAATCTTAGCATGAATGTTGTAACTCCCCCCTTCCTGAGAGTCTATCCAACAAGTAACAATTTGATCATTAGTTAACGTAATAGTTGATTGGTTCCACTGCGATCCTGTCAAATTTGGATTTAAGGGAAATGCTTCATTGTAGGAAATACTTTGACTGGTTATGTCAATACAGATAAAAAACAAGAATATAATTATTTTATTTTTCATTTTACTAAACTTCTTTCAATAGTTCTCATTTACCAAACAATTCCATTAGTATTTCCGTTAATAATTGAGCCTACCAGTTTTATTTCTTCTATTGTTGCGGGGTTTACATCATTTAAAGTAATTACTATTTTTGAAATTCCAATATGTTTTGTAAATTCATAGAATGATGTGTTAAAATACTCCCCATTTTCATCTTACTAGATTTATTTAACATTTACAAAACGTGCTGCATATTCATTCGCATCAGTTACGATAAAATCATAACTCTTATTGGTGTTCAAATCGTATATCTTAATGTCACCATTCAGTGAATAGAGATATTTATTGCTTTTTTCTGAATATGAAAGAGTGTTAAAATTGCTCACATCACCTCCCATCTCAAGAACAGTTTTTTTGCCTGTTTCAATGTCTATTATTACTGCTGAAGGATTCCATTCAAATGCCATTAAATCAACAGAAACACCATAATATCTTTTACTATCATCTGTAAATCTTATTGTTATTAATTCATCATTATCAATGTCTTTGTGTATATATTCTTTTGAGATTGTATTATATATTCCAATAGAAGGTACTCCATCATAATTATATTTCGAAGCTAAATAATTATCATCAGGAGACAAAACAAAACTTCCAAGTCCAAATTGAAGATGGACAAGGGCATGATCAGTCGTATCACCAGTAGTGAAATTTAGTATATAACGCTGTCTATAATCTGGGGGAATACTTGTTGTATAAAACACTCTCTCACAATCATGAAACAATAGTGCTTGATAAAGCGGGCCAGGATTGACCTCAATTTCTTGTTGTGAATTTAGATCAAAATAAAAAATACTGCCAGTCCAATAATTAGTAGTTGATTTAACAAAATAAATTCTATCTTCATTTGGTGAAATTCTAAGATTTCTAATTGCACTATTAGATTCATAAATTACTCTATGTTGAAGATGATTTAAGCTTATTTCATTAATCTTATAACTACCCCTTGTGTATGAGACATATACAAATCTATTTCCATCACCAAAAAATTGTACTCCACTTGAAATAGTTTCATTCGTATTCGTAATTTGAGTTATCTCTTTATCCACATTTCTGAAATAGTAATTATTATTTTGAACATATATAATATCTTCATCAAATTTATTATTCAATCCAGAATCACTTACAGTAGGTGGGTATTCCTTACAAAACATTAGGAATATGCTGATTAATATTAGTGATAATAAAACAAAATTTTTCGTTTCCATCATATTTTTATTCACCTTTATATTTCTCAAATGTTTTACCAAATAATTCCAGCAGTATTTCCGTTAATAATTGAGCCAATTAAATTGATTTTTTCAATTATCGTAGACGAATCACGGTGACATGAAACTTCTATTTTCGAGATTCCAACATCTTTAATAAACTCATATCTTACATTCGACAAACATGGTCCAGATGTAATCCATCCAATATATGTCTTTGTTTGCTCTGTAAAACTAAATGATATATCAGTGATGCTATGTGGTAAAATACTTGGCATGTAACTCTCCGAATATTCTCCCGAATAATTGGAAGATGAATAATCTTCAATTATATATTGTACATCTTTATCTTTATCAAATCCATATAACTTTGCTGGAGAAAAACTTATTTTTTGCCACTCGAAGTAAAGAATATTTAGTGAATCGTCAAAAGTGTTTTTTATTTTAAAGAATGTATCTCCATTTGACATAACCTCTTCACCAACAATTTCCCGTTTAAATCTAGTACTTCTTATAGTATCGGCACCCTCAGTATAATTGTATTCGTAGAACCATTTGTTACCAGTGACTAATGGGTAGAAATAAACATCGCGATCATACTCAACAAATGAAGTATCACCATATTCAACATTATTTACTATTGCACCAAACAATCTACTCTCCCACTGACCAAATATACCTTGTGCACTATTACGAACGACCCCGATTCCTTTCACAAATTCATAGAGTGAACTTGTTTCACCATCGTGCAGTGAATGACTTACGATCTCTCTATTAACCCCAAATATATCTTTATCAAAAATATCTACTGTAACCCATCTTATGGTTTGTCCCTCAGAATTTTGCAGTTCGTGATTTCCCTCTCCAAGACTTAGATCAGATATTAAAGAATTTGCGAATCCATAAAGGTATCCAGTATGTGGATCTACTCTATAATTTGAATACTTAATATAATCTCTAATCGGATTTTTTATCTCCATTCTATAATAAGTAATATTATCAATAACTTCAGTATCAACTATTCTACGATACTCTTTGGAATGATCATCCAATCCATACACCCAAACATTTCCAACTTGTAGTGGGAAAAGATCTTTGTCGAAAGTCTTTTGCTCATTAAGCAAAAATTCTTCGTTTTTATCTGCTTCACTCATTATCACTTCTTTAGTAATACTCACAGGCGAATCAGAGAATGAGGTATAAATAAATGTGATTTGATATTCTCCACTTGGAACTTCTGAAAATGAGAATGCACCTTCTTTATCTGTAAAAGTTGAATCATCTCTAAAAAATACTTTTACATTTTCCATGTATTTTTTTTGAGAATCTATTATGGTATAAACTTTTCCACTAAAAGTATAAACTTCTACATCACTCACAATGGGTGGATCTTCCTTACAAAACATTAGGAATATGCTAATTATTATTAGTGATAGTAAAACAGATTTTTTCATCTTGCCCCTTGAAAATTATACTTTGTTTGTAAATATAGAATTTTGAGGACTTAATATCTATGGAATTAAATTAGACCTATAAGTTTTTCTGATTGGGTTTTTCTGTCAAAATTTTCGACGACATATTTTCTGCCCTTAATCCCTAACTCATTAAGATTGTTATTAAGCAATTTTTCAAATCCATTCACTAAATCTTCAACATTATTTGGATTGACAAGAACTCCAGCGTCACATTTTTTAAATATTTCAGAAATTTCAGCATCTTTAATATTTGATAGTAATACAGGAATTCCAGAAGCCCAACTTTCAAAACATTTTACGGGAATATTTCCACCTGTATCTTTTTGGATATTTTTTCGAGGAATAATAGATATATCAGATGCAGCAACTAATGCTGCAACTTCTACCATCGGAAGTGAATTTATAGATGTGTAGGTAATTTGTCCATCAATTTTTCTAATCAAACTTTCTAGATTATCTCCGGAACCAATTGAAAGAAAATGAATATTTTTGCTTTGCAGATTTTTATGGACTAAAAATTCACCAAGTATTTCTATATCATTCATACCATGGTTATATGAACCAAAATATGTTACTATGGTTTTATCGGTAGGAATTTTAAATTTATCACGTACTTTTATTTTTTCAATTTCATCAATTGGTTTAAATATTTCAGTATCAGCTCCGTTATAAATAATTTCACACTTTTCTGAATTTCCAATTTTATTTAATATGTTTTTTTTATCACCTTCTGCAGTTACAATAATTTTATCAGAATTTTTTAATAGATATTTTTCAATTTTAGATAAACCCCAAATAGAATATTTATTTGTTAATATTCCAAGCTCCACGCCAATATCTGGCCAAACATCTCTAATATCAAAAATAAATTTACTCCCTTTTATCTTTGCATAAATCAATGCGGCGAGTGAAGTAAATATTGGTGGTGAAGATGAAATAACAACATCTGGTTTATAATTTTTGAACAACAAATAAGTTAATGAAAATTTAAAATACGATATGTAAGAAATAAGTCTTCCAAATGGGGAGTGAGAACTAACTGCCAAAATTCGGAGGTAGATAATGTTTTCTTTTTCATCCTTTACAACTAATTTACTTTTAAACCCATCAAATATTTTTCCAAGTGGATAATTTGGTTTAGGGGATACAACCAAAACTTCGTGCCCAGCACTTCGCAACGTTTTCACGAAATAATCTGCACGCACTGATGCTGCACCTGTCTCAGGTTTAAAAAAATGTGAGTAATAAAGAATTTTCATTATCTATTTAAAAGATTATTTATTTGGGAAACAAGATTTTCTATTATAAGATTATATTCACTGTCTCTTTCTATTTTAACTTCTTGGCTCATATTTATAAGCTGCTCTCTGGAGTTTAATGT
>Ga0164315_10003816_pt1 | contig 11722 bp, 8 predicted proteins | sample GuaBasSedimGuay6_FD_113737 | JGI IMG/M metagenome (GOLD analysis project Ga0164315, IMG submission 113737) | Subseafloor sediment microbial communities from Guaymas Basin, Gulf of California, Mexico - Guay6, Core 4569-2, 0-3 cm | ecosystem: Environmental > Aquatic > Marine > Hydrothermal vents >... | reverse complement strand
TGGTGATTATTATCACGGGCAATGCATCTGTTGAGTCTGCCATCCGGGCATTAAAAATCGGCGCCTGGGATTATTTGAAAAAACCTTTTGAATATGCAGATCTCATAAAAACAGTTAAAAATGCACTTTTCCAAAAGAAATTAATCGCAGATAAAAAAGCTGTATCGGCAAGGCTTGAAGCATCTGAGAGACAATATGAATATATGGTAAATAATTCTCCGGATCTTATTTTTACCTTGGATAAACAGGGGTGTTTTTCATTTGTGAATCATCAGTTTGAGCAGGTACTGGGGTTTGCAAAAAAAGACTTAATCGGAACTGGTTTCAAAAATATCATTCATGAAGGAGACCTTTCAAAAGCATCGGCTCTGATCCGGGTTGAAAAATATGAACAGCAGATTAATGATGGGCAGGATATGCATCTGCGGTTTAAAAAAGCCAGAAGTAAACAATCTCAGTATGATCCCTACGAATTATTTGCTTTTATGGAACTCAAAGCCACTCCCATACATCTGCCGGCCAGTGACAGGAGAGAGGAATTTACCGGCGTCTATGCAGTGGCCAGGGATGTAACCGAAAGGGTTAATCTGGAAGACCAGCTGCGGCAGGCACAAAAAATGGAAGCCATTGGAACGCTTGCCGGGGGAATCGCCCATGACTTCAATAATATCCTTATGGGTATCCAGGGCTATGCCTCTCTTGTGAAAAGCGGTTTTAAACGAACAAGTAATGAGTATAAACGGCTTGCCAATATTGATGAATATGTTTTCAGCGGTGCTGAGATGGCCAAGCAATTGTTGGGGTTTGCTCAGAAAACATGCCAGGAAACCTGTCTGATTAATTTGAATTATCTTTTAAAGATGTCGGCAAAAATGTTTGGTCGGACAAAAAAAGATATAGTGATTGAGCAATACCTGGATAAAAAATTATGGGGAACCATTATAGATGAAGGGCAGATTAAACAGGTATTGATGAACCTTTTTGTCAATGCATGGCAGGCCATGCCGGATGGCGGTAAAATTATTATTACATCAGAAAATGTTATTGTGGATGAATCAAAAAAGGATGAATTTGGACTTGAAAATGCCGGTACATACGCAAAGGTAACCGTCTCCGATACCGGTACAGGGATAAGTGATGAAATTATCACAAGAATTTTTGATCCATTTTTTACCACAAAGGAAAGAGGCCAGGGGACAGGCCTTGGACTTGCCACAGCCTACGGAATTATCAAAAGTCACAAAGGAACATTTAAAGTTGAAAGTAAATTTGAACAAGGCAGCTCTTTTATATTTTTCCTGCCCGCCCATCAAACCAAACAGGATTCTTGTAAACAGTCCGAAGAAAAGAAAGTAATTTTTAATGGGAAAGGGACTGTTTTACTGGTTGATGACGAAAAGGGTGTGGTTGAAGTTTGCTCTGAAATGATAGAGTCCCTTGGGTATAAGGTTGAATCAGCTTCAAACGGGCTTGAAGCCTTAGAAGCTTTAAAAAATAAAAACAGGGCGATAGATCTGGTCATCCTTGATATGGTAATGCCCCTGATGAATGGAGAAGAAACGTTTGAGCAGATCAGGACGCTTGATCCGGGAATGAGAGTGCTGGTGTCCTCAGGTTACAGCCGGGAAGCGGAAATAGAAAAAATGATGGACAAAGGATGCAATGAATTTATTTTGAAACCATTTGATATGGCAGCCTTATCAGAAAAATTGAACAAAGTGATGAAGACGGCTGAAATAGTATAGGTTTTGTGAGTTTCTAAGATATCTATGTTTGACAATGAGAGTTAAGGGTTTGGGACAAGTTCCCAAACCCTTATTTTATATTAAGCAAATGTTTTTTCAAGATCAGGAATGATCTGTTTTTTGCGGCTCATAATACCGGACAGCCAGATTTTCCCGTCAACTTGAGCAACGCCGAACGTTTTCTCAACAACAGACGCATCGTCTGAAGCGATTAAAAGTTCAGTGCCTTCTTTCATGATATCGGTGAGCATAAGAAGAACAGTATGATGTCCTTTTTCTTTTTTAAGTGCCTGGATATCTTTTTCAAGATCTGCTTTGATCCCGTCAACAATTGAAAGGTCAACCAGTTCGAGCTGCCCACAACCAACCCCGTTGCCGTTCATGTTGAAATCTTTGTAATCACGGAGTACGAGTTCACGAACCGGCGTGCCTTCGACAGCAGATTTCACTTTAAACATTTCAATGCCCAAAGTTTCCAGATCACTTTCGCCACAGATTTCAGAAAGGTTTGCGCATATTTTTTTATCGGTATCCGTGCAGGTGGCCGATTTGAAAATAACCGTATCGGAAAGGATTGCGCAAAGCATGATACCTGCGATATCCTTTGGTATTTCAATGTCGAAATAATTATACATGGATGCAACAACCGTGCAGGAACAACCCACCGGCCAGATCCAGCATTCAAGTGGCTGGCTGGTGGTTACATCGCCAAGCTTGTGATGATCAACAATACCGAGGATATTGGCTTCACCCAGATCGTCAGGGCTCTGGGTCAGGTCGGAATGATCCACAAGATAGACATCTTTTCCTGCATAAGAAGTAACGATATCCGGCCCTGCAACACCAAATTTCTCAAGCACGAAACTGGATTCAGGATTTAACCCTCCCTGCATTGCAGGTGCAATATCTTCCCCTAGTTTTTTCTTAAGATCTGCCAGTGCAATGGCTGCACAGACTGAATCCGTATCTGGGTTTTTGTGACCAAATACTAAAGTTGACATAAAACTTACCTCCTTGATTTTTTGTTTTATAATTTGATGATCTATAAACTTTTATGATCATCTTGTTTTTTAATTTTCTGTACCGCCATACAGAAATAAAATATTTTATAGAATTAATTAATAATATAAACAAGAAAAATTTTCAAATTCAGTCCTCCGTAGAATTGAATAAGGAGAACGGTATTGAAAAAAACGGGTTCAAGCCTTATAATTCGGGCGATCGATTCTTTTTCGGGGTAAATTATCTTCGGGGAAATTAATTTGCCTTGTACCATAATATACTATAGGATAATTATTAATACGTATAAATGACCTCCGGATTTAAATAAGGAAACCTGGTATGAAAACAATTGCTAAAGATGTGATGAAGACTAATTTTAAAACATTGAGCCCTGATTCTCCCATATCTGAAGCATTGGATATTTTTAAGAGATCAAAAAAGGATGGGAAAACAATTTTTGGTATTATGGTAACCGATCAAGACGGTGCCATAGCCGGAATGATATCCATGTATGATATCCTTCTCTTTCTGCTGCCCAAGCATGTTAAAATCTGGGGCAACATCAGCGATATTGAAATAGAGGGTATTATAGACCGCACTGCCGATAAGCTGAAGAATTTTCTGGTGGGAGATATCATGACACCCAAAGTCATATCTGTTACCCCTGACACACACCTGATGATGATACTTGATATTATGATAAAAAAGCATGTTCGACGACTGCCGGTTGTTTCCAGTGGCAAACCCGTTGGCATGGTCTATATTTCAGATCTTTTTAATCATCTTCTTGAGAGGGTGTGAAAATGGGGAAAGACACACTGACCGGGTTAAAGGTGAGCCATGCCATGAGAAAGCAGGTGATTGTGCTTGAGCCCGGTGATACCATTGACTGCTGCATCCAGTATTTAATTAAGTATAAGATTAATGCACTTCTCATCGGCAACGATGGAGAAACGCCCCTGGGAGTTGTTTCAAAATCAGATATCATGGGTGCCTGGTATGCAGGTCTTCCCCTGTCAACACCCATTGAAATGATAATGAATTCTCCCCCGCTTTTCTGCGGGTCTGATGATACACTTGATTCAGCTTTGGATACCATGAAAACCAATAATATTTACCGGTTATATGCACTGGAAAAAAATTCAAATTCTGTTGTCGGTGCACTGGCATACCCGGATATCGTGGGATTGCTTTATCATTATTGCAGCCAGTGTGACCAGGGAATTTTTAATAAGACAAAAGAGATCTCAAACGACAGGATCAAGCGATACAAAGTTCATGAAATCATGACAAAAAAGGTTGAGTCCTGTAAGGAAGATGCCTCCCTGGAATCAGTAGTGGAGATTCTTTCCGGCTCAAGGTTTGGCGCCATTCTTGTTTCAGATGATCAAAACTATCCCAAAGGGGTTATTTCAAAGACAGACATTACTCTGTGTTTCAGGCATGGGCAGGACCTGTCTGTCCCGGCAGGAACGATTATGTCAACGCCGGTTGCATCCTGTTTTGAGAAGGATCCTGTAGAGAGCGCCATCAAAACAATGATTTTAAAAGATTTACATCGTCTGTTTGTGATTCCTAAGGAAAACAAATCGGTTTCAGGTGTTCTCTCTCTCACAGATGCAGCCCGTCTAAGATCAGGCAGTTGCCATGCCTGTATCACCAGCAGAATAAGAGTCGATAAAAGCTGATTGGAATAGTCAGGTTGTGAGCCAGGCAGGAGATCATTAAATACAGATATGACATTTGTCGCATGCAGCCATTGGGCAGGGTGCAGATTTTTTTTCCTGTTTTGCTTTCAAGAATTCTTTTGCAAGAAATTGTTTTTTTACACGATTGTCAAGAAAATCCCAGGGCAGGGGGGTATCAACGGTTTTTTCTTCATGGACTATTGAATGGCAATAGGGTTTGTTATGCCTCATAACCGTGGTCCATCCATCCTTTTGTGCCGCTTCTATAAGATCGGCAGTCTTTTGGCCACCAAGAGATAGAAGTGCATGGATTTTTGCCTTTCGCAAGGATTCAAACGTCATTCTTACATTGGCAATCTTTTTCAGACCCTGTTTAATAATAGTGACCTTTTGTTTTAACACTTTTTCATCTTCCATAGCTGCCCATTGAAACGGGGTGCCGGGTTTAGGAATAAACGGGTTGACACTTAAGGTAATGGTTCCGATTTTTTTGTTCTTTCTTGAGGACTCAAGAAAAACGGTTTTTATTTTTTTTGTCAGGTCAACTATGGCATGGACATCCCGGGTTTGTTCAAAGGGCAGTCCGATCATAAAATAAAGCCTTAAGTTAATGATACCGGCATTGACCAGTCTTTGAGCAGCTCCAAGAATATCATGTTCGTCAATTTTTTTATTAATAATACATCGCATGCGCTCTGATCCTGCTTCCGGTGCAATGGTGGCTGTTTTGACTTTGGAATTAGAAAGTGCACTGATCAGATCATCCGTCAGTTTGTCTGCCCTCAGAGATGAAAATGATAATTTAAAATCGTGCTTCAGACCATAGTCGCAAATATCGGTAATATCGGGATGATCTGCGATCGCTGAACTGACAAGTCCGATTTTATCTGTTTTACCCGTTGCCGTATCCATGGCTGTCAAGATGTTTTTGACAGGATAGATTCTGGGGGGTCTGTAAATAAAGCCTGCACTGCAGAACCTGCATCCATGAGGGCAGCCCTTGAGGGTCTCGACAAGGAAAGTATCTTTAAAAGCTGTCCCGGATGTGAGAATCTGGGTCTGGGTTGTAATCGTGTCAAGGTTTTTAAGGTATTGCACTTTGATTTGAAACGGCTTGCCGCTGATATGAAGCGCGGGGACATAGGCGCCGGAGATTTTTTTTTCAAGGGTTTGTAAAAATAAATTTCGACGGCTCTCCTTTAAAACGGCATTAAAGAAATTTTTCAGCAGGCATTCTGCTTCTCCCAAAAGAAAGCAGTCTATAAAGGGAGCGATGGGTTCCGGATTTAAAAAACAGGCGACTCCCCCTGCAACCACCAGGGGGTGGGTGTGGTTTCGATCAGATGATCGCAAGGGGATGCCTGCTTCTCCAAGGAGTTGAACAAGATGGTTATAGTCATTCTCAAACGATATTGAAAACAGGATGATATCAAAACGATTAAGACTCAGTCCGCTTTCAAGGCTTTTCAACCGATCTGTTTTCTGCCTCGGGTCCGGCAAAAAGACCCTTTCACAGGCCAGAAAATCGATTTCATTTGCAAGACTGTAAACGGTTTGAAATCCAAGAGATGACATGCCTGCCTTATAAGTGTTGGGATAAACAAGTGCTGCCTTAATCAGACCCTTGCCTTTTTTAACAATGGTTCCCTTCTCAACCCCTTTTTTTTTAGAACCAAAATCCCGGGCAGGCGTATGCCTCTTTCTCATTTATCAATCAGCTTTTCGCCTGAGAAATGTCGGTACCTCCAGATCATCATTATCAAACGGCATCGTACTGTAATTATTCGTCATTATATCATCTCCAACCGCTTTCTTATGCTTAATGATGACAGGGTTGTCAAATTCATTCCAGTTGGAAAGCTCTTCTTCTGTTGGGGTTCTTAAATGTCCCCGGGCAATGGGTTTGGCAGACTGTGGGTCAAACCGGGGGGGTACCGCTTGTGCCTGGTGATAGGGAACAGACCTTGCTCCCACCTGTTGTTGCGGATATTCGACAGACTGAACCTGCTGAACCTGGGGGTCAAAATGGCGGATATTATTTGATGCAATGGATTCTTCAGAATCAAGGCCAATACCTGTGGCAATGACTGTAATCCGCATCTCATCGCCCAACTCCTCGTCAAATGTCTGGCCCCAGATGATCTCGGCATCATCACCCACTTCTTTGTGAATCCGATCAGACGCTTCAGTCATTTCATCCAGGGTAAGGTCGGAACTGGATGTAATGTTCATCAATACGCCTTTGGCACCTGAAATGGAGATATCTTCAAGAAGCGGATGGGATATTGCTTTTTCCGCGGCTTCGACCGCCCGGTTTTCTCCGGACGCAATACCAATACCCATCAAGGCTTTACCCGCTTTCTGCATCGTGGTTCTGACATCTGCAAAGTCAAGGTTGACATGCCCCGGCATCATAATCAAGTCTGTAATACCTTTTACAGAATGGTGGAGAATTTCATCTGCTTTAATGAACATGTCAACCATCCTGGCACCTTTGGGTGCAATCCCTCTTAGCCGGTCATTTGGAATCGTAATAACGGTATCTGTAATCCCGTGAAGTTTTTCAAGACCTTCAAGGGCCTGTTTTTCTCTTTTTTTGCCTTCAAAAGAAAAGGGCTTTGATGCAACTGCCACAGTCAGTATCCCAAGGTCTTTGCAGATTTCAGCAATCACCGGGGCAGCTCCGGTTCCGGTTCCGCCGCCAAAGCCGGCAGTGATAAAAACCATGTGGCTGTCTTCTAACGCATCCTTGAGTTCATCAAAATTCTCTAGAGCTGCTTCTCGGCCTGTATTTGGATCAGCACCCGCACCAAGACCTTCTGTCAGCTCTTTTCCGATTTGAATTTTTACTTCAGCCCTGGATGCTTCAAGCGCCTGGACATCGGTGTTGGCAACAATGAATTTTACACCTTTGAGCTTTGCATCAATCATATTGTTCACCGCATTACCGCCAGCACCCCCAACACCAATAACCTTAATTTTTGCTGAATTTTCAGTTTCTACATAAGAAAACGTCATTTCCACCTCCTTGATGAATTAAATAATATCTTTAAACCACTTTTTTATTCTGTTTAATATTCCGACAAAACCTTGTGTCTGTGTGTCTTGTAAATTCATTTGACAGCTTGCAGTAGAACCGAAAATAACAAGCACGACACCTGCTGCATATGCCGGGTTTTTAACAATATCTTTTAAGCCCCCGATTTTATTGGGCTCACCGATTCTTACAGGTACATTGAAAACAGATTCTGCAAGTTCTGTGATCCCATCGAGAACAACACTGCCACCTGTGAGGACAAAGCCTGCTGGAAATGAATTTTCAAGTCCATTTGAGAGCAACTCTTTTTTTAAAAGAGAGAAAATTTCTTCTACCCGGGGTTCAAGAATTTCAGCCAGGATCCCTTTTGGAAGTTTTTTTGGGGATCGCCCTCCAACAGCAGGCACCTCTATGGTTGCACCGCTCCTCACCTTTTCAGGAATACAGGTGCCATGTTCAATTTTTATTTTTTCAGCTTCCGGCAACGGTGTTCGAAGACCAATGGAAATATCATTGGTCAGGTTGTGCCCTCCCAGGGTAAGTTCATATATAAATTTTAAATTATTCTCTTTGAAAAGGGCCAGATCAACTGTTCCGCCCCCCATATCGGCAATGACACACCCCAGTTCCTTTTCCTCTTCCGTAAGGACTGCTTCGCCCGAGGCCAGGGATTCAAGCGCAATATCACAGACTTCGAGGCCGGCCTTGTTGCAGCATTTCACAATATTCCTGGCAGAGGATACAGCCCCTGTGACAATGTGAATTTTCGCTTCAAGCCGAATGGCGGTCATCCCCACCGGATTTTGAATCGATTCCATATCGTCCACAATAAATTCCTGGGGAATGACGTGAAGGATTTCTCTGTCGGTGGGGATCGCCACGGCTTTTGCCGCATCAATGACGCGTTCTACATCCTGGTCTGTGATTTCCCGGCCTTTGATGGCAATAATCCCATGGGAGTTGAGGCCCTTAATGTGATTGCCCGCAATTCCCACGTATACAGAGGAGATGTCGCATCCGGCCATGAGTTCTGCTTCTTCAACTGCCTTTTTAATTGAATCCACAGTGGACTCAATATTGACAACTGATCCTTTCCTAAGCCCTGTGGACGGATGGGAGCCGACACCAATCACATTGATCTCGTCTTCAAGCATCTCCCCGACAACAGCCGTCACCTTTGTTGTTCCGATATCCAGGCCTACGATTATATTTTCATTTCCCTGCAAATCAAACCCCCTTTTCTAAATTGTCGTGCAGAGCATCGATAAGTTTTGTTTTGATAAATACTTTTTCAATATTAAAAAGATCCATGCGAGAGATCGTTCTATCTGGAAAGTTTTCATCAATATACCCACTTATTTTTTTTGCTTTGTTTAATTTTGCTTTAAAATTATTAAACCCCAGTTTTATCTGAATGGTTCCTTGTCCTTCGGATGGATTGAGGTTATAAATATCGTTGGTATCAATTACAATGCCGGTGTTTTTATCTCCGATTATTTTCTTTACATTGTCGGTACTGTCTATTTTTAAAAAATCCATAATGGAGTTGAATAAAGGACCGTTAAACAAGTACAGGTTGTTTTCGTTTGTCAGATCAAGCCCGGAAATAATCGGTAGATTTTCAATGCGGTCTTTTTCTGGATTATATTCTTTAAAAGGATTGCCCCTGGTATTAATCAGGATATCAGCCAGATTTTCGATTTTAACAAGGGCGTTAGGCTCCTGTTCAATAATAGATATAAAAAGGTTGAATGATACATCTCTTTTTATGGAAGCCGACTGAATCCAGGGGTGGGATGTGATATGTTTTTTAATGGTGAATAAATTGAGCCCAAAAATATTCTTATCACAATTTAAGTCTGCAAGCTTAAGCAGATCTGTTTCAAGGACCCGGTTTGTGCCTGATATTTCTATTTTTTTAATATTAAAAAAAGCGGACTGCGTAATAAAATCGTAAATAAATATGGATGCAAGGCTTAAGATACTGATAAAAGCCACCGTCATGATGCATTTGAGGCAGAAATCAATGGTCACGCCTGAAGAATCTGACTTTAAACTATTTCCCTCTTTTGACGAGGGTTTATACCTGTTTGGTTTTATTTTTTTACTCACCTTCAACCCTCACTTCTGTTTGAAGATTAATCTGATATTTTTTTAATACGGTTTTTTGAATGTGCTGCTTCAATAAAAGGATATCTTCACAGGTTGCATTGCTGTTGTTTACAATGAAGTTGGCATGTTTTTCGGACACCATAGCGTCATTGACCCTTGTGCCTTTGAGGCCTGATTTTTCAATCAACTCCCCAGCAGATTTTCCCAAGGCTGGATTTTTAAAAAAACATCCGGCGCTGGCAAAAGAAACAGGTTGCGTCGCATTTTTCTTACTGAGATTCAATTTAAACGCGTCTTCTATTTTTTCCAGAGGTTTTTTGTTTAATGTTAACGTTGCAGCCACAATGATATCGGTCAGGTTGAGGCTCCGGTATGAAAAATCAAGGTCTTTTTTATCAATGGTTTTAAACGTCAGGGTCTTTGGGTCCAATACTTCGATGGATTGAACAATGTCTGACATATTTCCAGATTTCGTTCCTGCATTCATCATAATAGATCCCCCGATGGTTCCGGGGATTCCCGCGGCAAATTCAAGCCCGGAAAGTGAGTGGTTGATGGCAATCTGGCACACCTTTGATAATCGTTCACCGGCCGCAGTAAAAAGTTCTTTTTTGTCAGATTTTGTTTTTATGATGCTGATTTTGGATTTTAACTGTTTTGTGATAACCACAAGGCCCCGTATGCCGTTGTCTGTTACTAAAAGGTTGGTACCGCCCCCAAAAAGGGTAATCGGGATATGAAGATCAGAGGCTTTTTTAAACAGACCTTTTAATTCCTGTTTGTTCTTTGGCAGTGCAAGAAGATCAGCAGGGCCTCCTACTTTAATAGAGGTATATTTCTTTAACGGCTCATCAATCAGAAGATCAAAATTTTGAGTCAATGTTGAATATGCTTTATTTTCTTTTTTTCTCATAGTTTGCCGTTACAATATGTCAACCAGGTTTTCTCCAAGGGTATAAATATCTCCAGCACCCAGTGTCAGGACAATATCCCCTTTCTTGACTTTATGGGTAACCATGGATAGGGCTTGAGTAAAATCAGGGGCATAGGAGACATCTTTATGGCCATGTTCTCTAATGCCCTCGCACAAATTCTGTGCACTCACCCCTTTGATTTTGTTTTCACTGGCCGCGTAAATAGGAAGGACAATCAGGATATCCGACTGATAAAAAGACCGGGTAAATTCATGAAACAATCCTTTGGTCCGTGTGTACCTGTGGGGCTGGAATACAACAACCAATCGTTTTTCCTTATAGCTTTCCCTTACAGCGGTCAGTGTTGCCATGATTTCCGTTGGATGATGGCCATAATCATCCATGACTAAAATTCCTTTTTTTTCTCCTTTAATTTCCAACCGTCTTTTTACGCCTTCAATCAGTTCCAATGCCTTCTTAATTGTTTTAAAGGGGATGTTCAACTCAAGTCCTACAGCAATTGAGGCCAGTGCATTGGAGATATTGTGTTTTCCTGCAATATTCAGGTTGACATCGCCCAAGGGTTTTTCATGGTGAAAGACCTTAAAAAAGCTTTTGCTGCCCTTAAACGAGATTTCTCTGGCCTGCAGGTCAGACTGGGCGGTCATGCCGAATGTGGTATAGCGAACCTTTACTCTGGGAAGAATATTCTGGATGTGTTCATTATCAAGACAGAGTATGGCAAGGCCATAAAAGGGAACAGAGTTGATAAACTGAACAAATTTATCTTTGATGTCTTCAATGTCTTTATAAAAGTCCAGGTGTTCAAGATCTATATTGGTGACGGCTGCAATGGCCGGGGCATATTTTAAAAAAGACCCGTCACTTTCATCTGCTTCGGCAACAATAAAATCTCCGTCACCATGCAGAGCATTGGTGTCAAGCCCTTTGAGCAGCCCGCCAATGATCACGGTGGGATCAAGTCCTGCAGTGTTGAGAATCTGGGAGATCATGGCTGTGGTTGATGTCTTGCCATGGGCACCGGATACGGCAATGGAGTATTTGATTCGCATCAGCTCAGCCAGCATTTCAGCCCGGGGAATAATAGGGACAAAAAGCTGTCTTGCCTGAACCACTTCCGGGTTTTTTTGCGAAATAGCAGAGGAAGTGACCACCACGTCGGCATCGGCCACTTGTTCCTTGCTGTGACCCTGAAAAATGATA
>Ga0164315_10003815_pt1 | contig 11722 bp, 11 predicted proteins | sample GuaBasSedimGuay6_FD_113737 | JGI IMG/M metagenome (GOLD analysis project Ga0164315, IMG submission 113737) | Subseafloor sediment microbial communities from Guaymas Basin, Gulf of California, Mexico - Guay6, Core 4569-2, 0-3 cm | ecosystem: Environmental > Aquatic > Marine > Hydrothermal vents... | reverse complement strand
GACGTTCTTCCCTCTTGCATATCTCACAATAGGCGAAATGCTTCATCCGGCCGCTGGCAAAAACAGACCGCATCTTCACTTCACCGCCGCAAGGGCAGACAAACTTATGGGTCCCCGATATGGTTCGCGCATTCTTACTGACTCCGGCCATGGGCTTACTCCTTGAAGTCTCTATCTGTTCCTCAGAACAAGACTCCTACTAATTATTTGGCGGACCGATAGTAACAAAACGGCCCGAACGATGTCAACAACCTGAAAAGTGTATATCCGGCTTTACCGTCAGGATTCAGGCTTCTTCTTCCTCCGGAAGGATTTCCCAGCCACCACCATTTTTACGGGACAAACGGGAAACCGGAACCTCCATCCGACGGCCCTCAGGGCCGTAAAGATTTATCTTCCGGGCAAATATATTCACTTCTGAAACTTTATAATTCACACCCTCATAGGATATCCGTGCTCCTTCGTGTGGCATGAGTTTACGCTCAGCGGAATAGTGCTCATGTTCAAATGCCAGACAACAGAGCAGGCGTCCGCAGGGACCGGATATTTTCAGAGAGTTAAGTGAAAGATTCTGCTCTTTCGCCATTTTAATCGATACCGGTTTCAACTTGTCTGTGAGGCTGTGACAGCAATACGGCCGTCCACAGACAGCCACACCTCCAACAACCCGTGATTCATCACGAACACCGATCTGCCTGAGTTCAATTCTCATTTTGAAGTGGGCAACCAGTTCTTTCACAAGCTCCCTGAAATCTATACGATTTTCAGCTGTAAAGAAAAACATTACTTTCTGTTCATCAAGCATGTAATGAGCTGAAACCAGTTTCATTGCCAGTTTCAGCCTGGAGATTTTTCCACGGCAGACGCTGTAAGCTTCATTTTCCTTCAGCTCATGGTTCTCACGCCTGGCAATATCTTCATCATTTGCAACCCGAACGATAAGCTGGACATTCTCAGCTTCCACGCCGGTTTTATCTGTAACCGGTCCGAGGATGCGGGCCAGGTCTCTGCCGTATCGGGTGGAAATAACGACAAAATCCCCTCTTTCAATTTCCAGGCCGTCTTTTGACGCACAATACTCAAAATCGTTGGTAGGTATAACTCTGGCACGCCAGAGATGTTCGGGGACATCTTTGAAATCCGGTATGTCGGTATTCCCGTCCCGTGGGACGCGGTCTCTGTATTGTCCATTTTTATCTTTACTCATCTATTACTCTTTAACAGCCTCTTATCCTGTCAGATCCACCAGCATACCGTGGATTTCATCAATTCGCCGTAAAATATCCAGTTGATCGCTCTGATTTTTCAGCACATGAGCAGCCAGACTCTCCAGACGCTCATCTACAACCCGGATAATGATATATTTTTTCTGTTGCATTGTCTTGGGATTACGGATTCCAAGAGTCTCATCCATTTCAAGACCATTCTCAATTACATAACGAAGAAAACGCCGTACAGCTGTTTTATACCCGTTTAACGGTCCGAATACAGAATCTTTTTTTAATGCGTCACCTTTTTCATACACATCATCAAGCAGGCCTTCAATAGTTTCAGACCCATCAAGCATAGGAAGTGGTCCGGGACCGAGTACAGAAGCCGTATCATTTTGCTCACCGGAAACTTTCCCGAGAACAGAACTGAACGCAGTCTTACCGGCTTTCCCTGTTCTGGTCTTCTCAGTATCTTTTTTTCGTTTCAAACGTGTGTCGAGAGTAGAACCGATCTGACTGAGCCTCTCGATATCCATAGACAATTATCACAATCCGGAAGAGGAATTCAACGATCTGTTATCAGTTCCTCCCCAGTCAACAGAAAACAGAGCCTCTTCTCCGGAAGGTGCAGACGCCAGAATCCGGCTGTCTTCTGAAATTGTACAATGACCATGTAGAATAACTCCCTCCTCAACAATAATCTGAGGAGCACGAATATTCCCGATCATAATACAGGTGGAAAGCAGAACAATTTTACCCGAAGCCTTGATATCACCCTTAACAATTCCTCCGACAACAACTGTATCGGCATTAATCAAACATCGGGCCCGGCCGGCTCTGCCGACAAGAACACGTCCTTCAGTTCTGATATTTCCCTCAAAATCACCATCGATTCGAAGTAAACCTTTAAGATCCAGATCGCCGCGGAACCGTGTACCATCACCGATGATGGAATTTATGAGAGCCTTACCTTTTGTGTAATCGTCCATATAACTGAGTTGAGCCTCTATTGATACCGTTGGAGTGATGTCGTGATATTATCCAATCCATCGGGATTTGCCATATTTAAAAATTTGATAGGATCTACCAGCTGGGTACCAATCATCACCTCATAGTGAAGATGAGGACCGGTTGATTGCCCGGTACTACCCATTGTCCCGATTACCTCACCTTGAGAGACGATCTGTCCGACTTCAACAAATTGACGCTGCATATGTGCATAACGGGTTTTAAAGCCGTATTTGTGCTGAATATCAAGATAATGACCAAAACCATTGGCATCAAAATCTTTTTTAATAATTTTACCGTTAGCGGTTGCCATAATGGGAACGCCGTAACCGAAAGCCAGATCGACCCCTCTATGAAGGTACCAATACTTGCCGAAGGGATGTATTGAAGGACCGAAAACCTGGGTTACCCAGCCACGGACACCCTGAAGCGGCCAGATTGTAGGGATATCCGAAAGGAGATCTTTCTGACTGGAGAGAACCATACCGATATCGTCAAGAGATGATACCGAATCATCCAGAGAAACCCTTAAAGCCTGTAAATCGGCTACCTCAGCCAGAGTATTACCGTCGGTCTGTTCCACGGCAAAAAGAGATGACAAATCACCGCCGCCGGCTGCAGAATCCACCGCCGAACCTTCCAGACCGAGAATGTCCATGGTATCGTTCAAACTGTTTTTAAAAGCACCGGCAGATGAAACCAGCTGTCCAACCTCATCACGGATGACATCCAGGCTTGCCTCTGTCTCTACCAGATCCCTGGATCGCGATGCAAGAAGAACTTCCTTTCCGGAAAAATCCAGTGAAAACCAGAAGAATCCGGCCAGCAGTCCCAGAAACATCACCGCCATGAAAAACAGGGTAAAAAATGACACTTGAAAATGGACAGTCCGCTTCTCTGTATGCGGAACAAGCATAATTGTATATTTCTGCCGGCCGAAGCGCCAGAGAGAACCCGGGATTCCACCGGATTTCATTCCTGTTCGTCGGTTTTTCTTGTTCTTACCAAGCCTTAAATCCGGCACATTGTCCCCTCGTCGAAGATTGCCATTAAGTACGAGTTTCATCATATCCTACCACCCCGCCAGAAGGCAAGCTCCGCGTGAAACTCTGCAGGCACGGCGATTTATGTTGACAAGCTCAGTGATACACAGGTAGAAATAGAGCAGGTCAATGGCCTTGCGACCGGCAGGCTGACTTAAACTTCCCAAGGAAAGCGGGTTACTCATGCGTTACTTTGATACACACGCACATATCGGTCTTATACATGAAGACCCGATAGAACAATTAATCATCACACAGGAAGCCAAACAGGCCAATGTTCATAAAATTATGAGCATTACAAACAACCTGCAGGACTTTTTTGAGGTTTACCAAAACCTCTCAACCGCTTCCAACGTCATATTCAGTATCGGCGTATCTCCATCGGAAGTTCAGCATCCCGGCTCCGATTGGCAGCAGAAAATCAACGAAGGTGTCCAAAAAGACCGTGTTGTAGCCATTGGTGAAACAGGATTGGACTATTTTCGGAAGTTCGGGGATAAAAGCTCCCAGGTAGAACTGTTTATAGCCCAACTGGAGCTGGCCGAGAGCTTCAATGTCCCGGTTATTATACACAACCGAAAAGCGGGCCATGATATCAAGGAGATTCTCAAATCCAAATTGCCCTCCAGGGGTGGAGTTCTTCACTGCTATTCTGAAGATTGGGAGTTCGCTTCTGAGATGCTTGATAATCATGATAACCTGTACTTTTCATTTGCAGGAAATGTTACTTACAGAAATGCAAGAAACCTTCATGAAGCCGTGCGCAATCTTCCTATGAACAGGATTGTTATTGAAAGTGAAAGTCCTTTTATGGTACCTGCAGAATTTCGGGGTAAACGAAATAAACCTGTTTATATGCCCTCCACTGCGGCATTTATTGCCGAACTTCGTGAGGAGCCTGAAGAGGATGTATCCCTGGCCCTGTGGGAAAACGCCTGCAGTCTCTTTGGTATAAATCCCGAAGAGTAATGATGCGATTTAAAGGCCGTGTTCCTTCAGCCGGTTGAAATCGGTTCTCTAAAAATCAGTGGTAATATTTTTGCTGCACCCATGGCGGGTTATACCGACTGTGTAACCCGGTACATTGCCTGTAAAAACGGAGCCTTTCTCGCTTATACTGAAATGATTTCTTCAGAAGCTCTGGTACGAAACAGCCCCCGGACACTGTCCATGCTGAAAAGATTTCCTGGTGAAAATATTCTTGCGGTACAACTGTTCGGTTCCAATCCTGAAACTCTGGGCCGTGCAGCTTTAATTGCAGCTGAAAACGGTGCCGGTCTAATCGATCTCAATGCAGGATGTCCAGTACGTAAAGTTACACAAAAAGGCGGTGGTGCCGCTCTGGGCAGAGATATCCGGAAACTGAGTCTGGCAATCAGAGCCATGGTGAAAGCCGGATTACCCGTCACTGTTAAAATCCGCAGCGGATGGGATGAGACAGAACTGAACTGGCGTGAAGCGGTTCATGCTGTTATTCAGGAAGGTGCCTCAGCAATCGGATTTCATCCCAGAACATGCCGGCAGGGATACGGAGGAAAAGCCGACTGGAAGGCTCTTGGGGAGATGTCAGCAGCATCCCCGGTCCCGGTTATCGGTTCCGGAGACCTGAATACCCCTTCCGCAGTACTGAAGATGCTGAAAGAAACCTCATGCAGCGGAGTAATGATTGCCCGGGGGGCCGTCGGGGAGCCGGAGATTTTCAGCCGGACAAGCAGCCTGCTCAACATGGGGATGCCGGGTACACCACCCACTCCGGAAGTCCGCCTGAGAAATGCAAAAAATCACTTACTTCTGGCCGCCGAAGCCTTCGGTGAAAATGCAGCTGCACGGGATATGAAGAAACATCTGGCCGCTTATGTCAGAGGCTGGCCTTCGGCTTCAAAACTGAGAAGCAATCTGATGAAAGCTGCAAACATCTCCGCCCAGCTGGCTTTACTGAACGGAGTTATACAGGAAGGAATGGTATAAGTGGAACCAGGGCTCTGCCGCGGGGTTTTATATCATGCATTTCCCAGCCATTTTCAGACATCAAGTCCCTCTTCCAGATAACGCTCGGTAAAATGACTGAAATTATTCTGATGGATTCTGACAATGCCGCACTCCCGGTCCGCACTCTCAGGCGAATCAGATGCATGTACAGCGTTTACCATGATATCACTGCCGAAATCCCGGCGGACAGTGCCTCCCGGAGCCTGCCGGGGATCGGTGGGGCCGAGTACATCCCTGATTTTTTCAACGGCATTCTCACCCTCATAAACCAGAATCATGGACTTGACTGTACCCGGCCGGTCCAGCTCCTCAAAGGGTACATTCTCAGGCCTCCTGCCTGACATGAACTCGACAATACTGCCGAACTGATAGTGGGCAAAGCTGATTCCAAAAGAATCCACAAGGCCTTTGCGGGCACCCTCGTCCAGGGTAATACGGAATTCTGTTTCAAGAATATCTGCGGCTTTTTCAGAAATAGAAGGGGCCAGTTTTTCCTCAAGAGCCGATTTGACGGCTCCATAAAACTCCAGAGCATCAGCTGTGGACATCTGATAAACCTTCATTCCAACGATGCGGAGACCTGTTCTGCTGAGCATATCAATGATAGACCCCGGACGGGTTGATCGGGCTCTCCAATTATCCGGCTTTAAAATAACAAGGGTTTTCTGAATCTTTGACGGGTCAGGATAAGACACATTATGAACAACATTATCTGCTGACTTCATATAATTGGAAAATATCCGCAAATTATTCAGAGCCTCGGCAGAAGAGTGGGGTGTCAGAACTGCAGGTTCAAAATACGACACTTCTCCATCGGCAGTCTTTACGAGATCGGCATATGTATCCCGGATAGTCTCTCCGGTTATTGATTCAATACTACGGTTTTCCGGATACAGAGCTCCTACATGATCCATGAGTTGAGAGACAGCATTTTCTCCGCGAAACAGCAGTATAGCAACCCTGTGAGCTCTATTTTTCCCTGGTATCATATGGTTTAAAACATAATCTCTCAGGAGCTCCGCACTGCCGGGTTTGTCTTTATTGGCATGCTTGATAAATGAGTCGGCATAAGCCTCCACAGCATTTTTATCCGGAGTAATAATCTGAGCTGCAATGAGCTCAAGATCGATTCGGGAAAGCAGCCTTGAGAGGATTCCCCCGGTCCTGGACTTCGCCAGAGTGTAGGGGGTAGACATAATATAGGAAAGTTCTTCGGCCATAATCAGCTTTTCCATCCTTGAAAATCATATTTTTCTATTTGTTGAGTTAATTTCAAAATCTTTATCATATTAATCGCCGTTCATTCAAGAGGCATAGGATTTCAATGAAAGGTATTATACCTTGCTTTCCCTGCGCTTATTCGGATCAAGGGTCGTACCGCAGGCGTAAGCCGAGAAACGAGCAAGGTTGCATGGGCAAGCAAGCTATGCTTGCGACCAGCCCCCGACAGAATGAACAAGTTCACTCCTCTCATATTTAGGGTCGTACCGCAGCGTAGCGAGGAACGATCCCGACATTCGCTTGGGAATAAGAAAATTTCTGCTGTCTGCGGGCTTCATACATCAGGATTCCTGCAGCTGTAGCTACATTCAGGGAGTCCAGTTTTCCTCCTGTAGGTATTTTTATCAGACCGTCACAAGTTTCTTTTACAAGGCGGTGAAGTCCTTCTCCCTCACGTCCCATAACCAGAGCCGTCTTTCCTTTCAGATTTACTTCCGGAGCCTTCTCACCAGACATATCCGCTCCCCAGATCCAGAATCCCATTTCTTTGAGCTCTGCAAGAGATCTTGAAAGATTGGAAACTTCCAGCAGGGGAACCCATTCAACGGCACCGGCTGAAGACCGGCTTAATGTGTCGGCATCACTTCCCGCTGAACGTCTTTTAGGAATTATTACTGCCGATGCACCGAACTGGTCGGCTGCCCTCATTACGGCTCCCAGGTTCCGGGGATCTGTTATTCCGTCCAGAACCATTACCAGTATATTATTTCCGGGTAAGGAGCTTAGGTCTTCAGGAGATAGGATACCCCCGGAAGGCACGCCGCCGTCAATTTCAAGAAGATAGCCTCTATGCTCTCTATTGTTGACCAGCCTTGATATTTCATCTTCCCCTACCCTGCGCAGGGTTACATCATGCTTTTCTGCAAGTTCCGCAAGGGAAGCTCCCCGACCGGTTTTTCTGGAAAGATAAAGAGTTCCCCGGCCCTTTTTCAGAGCTTCACCGATGCCGTTGGCAGCTGTCAGATATACTTTCATAAAAGCATGATAGCATTCTTGATACAGGTACTTATATACTCTACAAGAAAGGAGATTTATTTGAGAGCGTTGATACAGAGAGTGAGCTGTGCATCAGTCCTGATAAATGGAAAAAACAACCGGTCTATTAAAAATGGTTTGGTGATACTTCTGGGTGTAGGCAGGAAAGATAACCCTGAGGATGCTTCCTGGCTGGCTCGTAAAATCTCCACACTGCGAATATTTGAAAACGGGGAAGGCCGGGTAAATCTGTCTACCGAAGATGTTAACGGTGATATGCTGGTGGTAAGCCAATTCACCCTTATGGCCAGTACGAAGAAAGGCAACAGACCTTCGCTGGATCCGGCAGCTCCACCGGAAACCGCTGTACCCCTTTATAGCCATTTTGTATCAGAGCTTGACTCCCGGTTCAACGGTGCAGTACTTACCGGTGAGTTCGGTGCCTCAATGCAGGTTTCACTTGTTAACGAAGGTCCTTTTACAATATTGATGGACAGTAAAGTTCGCGAGTAAAACCCACTTCATTTCGATGGCTTTAATCTTACAATAAACTGTTTTTCTTCATCTGATTCAACAACTGCAGTTACGGTATCTCCGGATTTAAGAGAAAGATTTTCCAAACCACTCTTCCCCAGTCCAGGGGTAAGCAGATAATCCCCGGGAATCAGGGAAAGAACTCTGAAAGATCCTGCTTTCAAACGGCCTATCCTGTCAGTTCCCGGTGACATATTCATGTCCAGATAAACCCCGGAACCATTCAAGCGAGGCATTATCAACCTTCCTGAAGCGTTCCTGATGGTTAATTCGGCCGGCTGTGGCCACAGGGAAGCGTGGAGATTCAAGTTACGTCTCCAGGGGCTTACCGTAATATCAAAACTTGAGGGTAAATACCCCGGTGCTTCAAATAGAAATCTGTAAGTTCCTCCGGAAACAAGCTCTCCCCGGGGCATATCAATTCGTTCCCAGCTCATTTTCACATGCCCGCTAATAGCACTGCCATCGGCTGCATCCACTGCAGCCCACGACAACTCAAGTGGAAAGACCGGAGGATCTTCAAGAGTTTCTTCCAGAGTCATCATCCCATTCCCGGCATTTTCGCGGGCAGAAAAAGATGGAAGGCGAAAGGAATACCAGGAAACCCGGTCGCCCAGACTCCATCTGATTCTATACGCTCCGGCGGGCAGTGTAATTCTCCGGCTGTTCAATGAAGAAGTATCCGCAGAAATGTGCAGAGTTGGACTGAGGATTTCATAAAGAGAATCATCACCCTCACTGTAAACATTTGCAGAAGCTGCTGTCAGCCAATGTTCCGGAGCCTCTGCCGGGTATACGAGTTTCAACTTGAAAACACCGTAACTGTTTCGGCGGAAGACCGTATTCCAGGTTCCGGGAATAACAAAAAATACCAATAAAACTGCAAAAAAAACAATAAGGAGGACAGCCTTGCCCTGAGGTAATCTGAGAGCTTTCATTTTTTTTGATTTTGCGGTGTTTATTTCTGAAGCCACCACTTTTTGAAACTTCGAAGAAGATAATGGTGAAGATTTAAATAACGACTTGAGCGAGGATAAACCGCCGGAACTGAGATTATTAAGCCGGTCTTTATCTGGGATGATTTCTGCCTTCGGCGTTGGTTCGCTTCCGCCTTCCATGGAAAGGAGTAATTTATTCAGTCTTGTTTGAAGTGCTTCCGGCGGTATATCCCGACGACCTGATGCCCCGAGCAATCGAAGTGCCGCCTTTCCATCTTTCAGACGTGTTTCACTCTTCATCCTGAGGGTTTTCCGCAGCAGACGGTGTTCACGCCGGGGCAGTTTTGGAGGAAGCCTGTAGGACATGGTTTTAACGGCAGCCGGCAAAGCCTCGCGTACCGCCGCAGGACTCGGCCCGGTAACAAATTTCCTGCCGGTGAGCATTTCAAACAGACAAACCCCGAAAGACCACATGTCCGAACGCTCGTCCGCTCCCCGGGCATCCTCCAGCTGTTCGGGGGCCATGAATGTAGGAGTTCCCAGAGCCGTTCCCTCAGAGGTGATATCATCATCTCCGCCGGGAGTGAAAGCGATACCGAAATCACCCAGCTTCACACCTCCGTCCCTCCCGAGAAGAACATTGGAAGGCTTCAAGTCCCGATGAACAATTCCCCGGGAGTGGATGTGAGCCAGGGCCTTTGCAATACGCCCGGCAAGCCAACGGGCTTCTGTCTCAGGAAGTGCCCCCTCTCTTGCCATAAGCTCTGATAGAGGCCGGCCGTCAACAAACTCCATAACAAGGTAATGACTGCCCCCCTCCTTAAAATGATCGTACACTCCGACAACATTTTCATGCCGCAGCTTCATCATCAGGGTAGCTTCCCGGCGAAAGCGTTCCCTATGGGCAGAGTCCCCTTTGAGGGTGAGTTTTTTCAGAACAACGGTTGTACCCAGTGATGGATGCTCTGCAAGATATAGAACACTCATACCACCTTTTCCAAGGCGACCGGTAATTTTGTACTTTCCGATAGAAACAGGTAGTTTCGGCATCAGATTCAGTATACGCCGGGTGAGAAAGGAAAAACTATTCAGTATCGACAAAAAAACGAGCTGTCCCGGTAAAGAACAGCTCGTTATCGGATATTCGCCTACACGACGCCCTGGTCTATCATCGCATCAGCCACCTTCCGGAAGCCGGAGATATTGGCCCCGATAACGTAGTTGCCCTTGACTCCAAGATCGGCCGAAGCGTTCACACAGTCCTCATGGATGCTGTTCATGATGCCTTGAAGACGCTTATCGACTTCTTCTCGTGTCCATGCCAGACGCATGCTGTTCTGACTCATTTCAAGCCCGGATACCGCAACACCCCCTGCGTTAGCCGCCTTACCGGGGCCAAAAAGAACCTTGGCACTCTGAAGTACGCCGACTGCATCGGGTTCGGTGGGCATGTTGGCCCCCTCGGAAACACAGATGCAGCCGTTTTTAACCAGAGCTTCAGCCTCAGCCTTGTTAATTTCATTCTGGGTGGCACAGGGCAGAGCCACCTGAGCTTCAGAGAGTCCCCAGGGTCTTTTCCCGTCGTAATACTTAACACCGAATTCTTCAGCATACTCGCTGATACGGCCGCGGCGCTGATTCTTCAACTCCATTATCCAGTCCAGTTTCTCCCGGGTGATACCCTCAGGATCGATAATTGTCCCGGAGGAATCGGAAAGGGAAATCGGTAATCCACCCAGGTCCAGAACCTTCTGAACGGCAAACTGGGCCACATTACCGGAACCTGAAATGAGTACCTTTCTACCTTCAAAGGCATCATTATTCGTAGAAAGCATGACCTGTGCGAAATATACGGCACCGTAACCTGTAGCCTCGGGACGAATAAGGCTGCCACCCCAATTAAAACCTTTACCTGTAAGGACACCTTCAAAGGCATTTTTGAGCTTCTTGTATCGGCCGAACAGATATCCGATTTCACGCCCGCCAACTCCGATGTCTCCGGCAGGAATATCGGTATTAGGACCAATATGACGATGGAGTTCGTCCATGAATGCCTGGCAGAAGTGCATCACTTCGTTGTCGCTTTTTCCCTTTGGACCAAAATCGCTGCCGCCTTTACCACCTCCCAGAGGAAGCCCGGTGAGACTGTTTTTAAAAATCTGTTCAAAACCCAGGAATTTCAGGATATCCAGTGAAACCGAGGGATGGAATCGCAGGCCGCCTTTGTAGGGGCCGAGAGCACTGTTATATTCCACCCTGTAACCGGTATTCACCTGAATATCACCCCGATCGTCAGTCCAGGGAACCCGGAAGATTATCGTCCGCTCCGGTACAACCAGACGCTCGAGAATTCGATGCTTCCGATACCGGGGTTCCCTCTCCATGAGAGGTCCGAGAGATTCGAGCACTTCCAGTGCCGCCTGCAGAAATACCTGTTCCCAGGGATACTTCCCAGCCAATCTGTCATACACCTCTTTCACGTATCCACGCATATCCATATACCTCCGGTATACCAGTATTTCCGGTGATCTTAAATTAGACTACCGGACATGAGACGTCAACATATTTCATCATTTAACCAGCCATGTCAGACCGTTTTTACCATCCATTACGATATCCATACTATTCTCAAATCGCGCCAGCCTCACAGCCCCGCTTCCAGAGCTGTGTTTACGCAGGTAGTCCCAATCGACAAAATCATCCGGTACAGCTGGAGATATATGAGCATACCCCACACCCAGAG
>Ga0164315_10003814_pt1 | contig 11724 bp, 9 predicted proteins | sample GuaBasSedimGuay6_FD_113737 | JGI IMG/M metagenome (GOLD analysis project Ga0164315, IMG submission 113737) | Subseafloor sediment microbial communities from Guaymas Basin, Gulf of California, Mexico - Guay6, Core 4569-2, 0-3 cm | ecosystem: Environmental > Aquatic > Marine > Hydrothermal vents >... | reverse complement strand
GTGTTGTTGGCGCGACACTTCTGCACCGCCTCTACAAAATGGGGGTAATCGCCAAACTGCTCAACGTAAGTCACCACGACTTTCGTGTCAGCATTAGTGGCCAGGTAGTGCAGCGCATCGGTAAGGGCGAAGTTAACCTGATTGCCGGTGGAAATCTGAAAACTGATGCCCATGCCGCGATCCCAGGCGGAGGCGCAAATGGCCCCCATCACGCCGCTGCTCTGGCCGAGCAACGCCACATTACCACTCTGGTAGGGACGGTTAATCGGCCCGGTCCAGAGATGCAGCCCTGCACCAGCGTTGATAAAGCCGTTACAGTTGGGACCAATAACAATCATGCCCAGCTCATCGACCACTTCACGAAGTTCCGCCAGTGATTCGGGGTCTTCAAAACCGGAGGCGAGCACATAGGCCGCTTTACAACCGGTGGCGGCGACTTCTCTCAACACCCGCGGAACATGTTTGGCACCGAGCAGTATGGCGGCCACATCTGGCGCTTCTGGCAAATCGGCAACACTGGGGACCGACTGGAATCCCAGCACCGAACTTCTTGAAGGATTCACCACATAGGTATTGCCCTGAAAGCCTTTGTTTTTCAGGCCTTCAAGTATTTGTCGAGACCAGAGCGTATCGGGGGAAGCACCAATGGCGGCAACTACTTTTGGGTTAAAAAATTGTTCTAACGTTTCCTGGTCGTAACGACCTGCTTTTATAGTCACTAAAAATATCCTGGTAAAAAGGGTTTGCTACAGGCCCATATGGGCAATTAATAAAACACAGAGAGTTCGAAGCAGCGCGACAGCCGTTTCGACTTACTGGCAAGACGGTATGGCGGAGAGTCCGTCTATCTATTCATCTGGCAGCGCCAGTATTCGTACGACAAGTGGGGTTAATATTTCCGGGGTCAAATCGGGATGGGAAATCATCGGCATGGGACCCCATATGCCGCCCCCACCGTTTATTACTTTATTAACGAGTAAGTCAGTCGCATCCGCACCTCGGTATTGCACGGCAATTGAGCGATAACTCGGGCCAATGCGCTTTTCATCCACGGCGTGGCAGGCGAAACAGCCCTGTGCTGACAGGTCCGCCTCTAGCTCAGACAAGACAGCCAGTTCCGGGGTGACCTGGATCGCCGATGCAGCACCGGGCTTTGACTCTGATTGTTCAGCGGTATCAATAGCAGCGCCATCCTTCACCTCAGGGGCTGTTTCCTCGTCCCGCTCTGCGCCGGGACCACACCCGGCTGTTAAGGCTACAACAAGCGTTGCCAGCAGCATCCTCATTTTCAATTTTATCTCCTGAATTTGACTAAATGGTGAACACTATAAAACCCGGCGCAGGCCTCCAGAAATCGAAGACCAGACAGCTGCACCGGTTGGACGTGTTCAATTGATTTTCGGATGATCACCTGGATCGATCATCACAAAACTACTCGGCCCACTACCGATAGGCATGTGCGAATAGGCGGTCCACAGGTTGCCGGTTTTACGGTCAAAAGTGATCATCCGCAAATAGGCGTGGGTGCTGGGCAGGGGGATATGACCAATGTCACCGGTGGCAACATCATAACGGTAGATCACATCTGCATTGCTATTACCGATCCAGACCACATTACGCCAGCGGTCCCACAGCGCTGAATAGGGGGCGGCGTTAGGATCTGGCAACTTAACCTTCTTTACAAGCTTATGAGCCTGGGTATCGTAAATGTCCATCTCACCAGAACCGAACAGGGTCACGTAAAGGTTATCGTCGTCATCGATGGCGATGCGACGGGGGCCTTTGCCCTCTGGATAATCTTGCCAGAACGACAGCTCACCGGTCTCAGTATTGATCGCACCCAAACCACCGGTTAGCTGGGTAAACCAGACTTCTTTACCGTCTCCGCGCAGGGCCGCTCCATAAACCGCTGCACGAAACGGTTTATTCCCTTCGGTCATGGGAATATCAAATTCCTCGACCTCGCCGGTTTCCGGGTCGAGGCTGGCCAGTTTATTTTTACCGATCAAGGTAAACCAGAGTTTGCCATTGATGTCTTTGGCTACCTGAAAGCTCGAGTTCAAAGCGATATCGTGGGCAACTGATCCTTCACCAAACTGGTCGTAGGCTTTCCACTCTTCGGTCACCGGGTTAAAGCGGTGTACGACATCGCCCTCAATATTGGCATCCCAGATAAAACCCTCTGCGTCATCATTAAGGGTATGTGGACCGGTTGGGCCATCTACCGGGACAGGGTAGCTAACCTGATCAGTCGGATTGTTTGGGTCAACTCTAAACAGGCGGTTTTTTTGCAAATCTGCCCCCCAGACATAGGGTGAGGCTGGTGTTAATGCGATTTCACGAATCAACGAAGTTTTCGGCAGATGGTATTCATGAATCCGGGTCTCACTGTTGGTCAAATTGGGCCCCTGCGTATAGGTGTAGCCCTCGGCATTGCTAAAATCAACCGGCATGTATTTGCCAAAATATTCAGCTATGACCTCTTCATCATGAAGATTAAACAGGCTGAAATCCGGATTCATCATGGTCTCAAAATCGACAAACTCAGGACTTACTTTGCTGCCATCCGGACCAATTTCAAACACCTTGATGCGCATGTACTGAATCATTGATTCCCAGGAGCTGATACGATCCTCTTCGCTCAGGTAAGCAAGGTTTTTAGCAAAACTGCGCATTTTCATGGAGGGGACCTGATGACAGGAAGCGCACTGCAACAGGGCTAGCTCACGACCAGCACCGGCGGGCATTTTTCCCATCCACACTGAGGCCGGCAAGGTCTGCGCATCCATGCCCTCATGAACGACAAAATCCTGCTGAACTTTGCCATCAACGCCCACCTGCAACGGCACTTCACGGCTTTCCGGCTGCACGGTGACATACCCGCCCAGGGTCGCGCGAACAGCCATATCATCGATGCCTTCCAGATCACGGAAAACATAGCGTCCCTTAGCGTCGGTAAACACACTGAGGGTGACATCACCAGGCTGCACGTCGCCATTGTCTACAGAAATCATGACGTGTTCTACCGGCTTACCATCGCTGCCAGTTACCGTGCCGGTCACGTTGATGGCAAAGCTGGAATACGATGCCAGACCACCAGTTATTAACAGTAGCAGAGGGGTTATTTTCATTGTCAGCTCTCGACTATTTGGGAATCACAATTGGGGAACTACAAGTGAGTAGCAACTGGCTTAGGCCAGCAATGCCCGCTCTGCATGCTCAGACATTACGTTCAATTTTTCTGCCGGACTCGCCTCAGGCACATCAGGATCCTTGAACAACTCAACACAGACCGCCGCCTCCATATACATCAGGCCCATATACAGCAATGGTTTTACTGAATCGGGCAGGTCGGTCAGATCCCACTGATCGAGATACACGGCAATGGCTTCCATGCGCGGCAGCATAGTTGAATAGTAGTCGGTTAGCTCGGCCATGGTCGAACCGATACGACGGGCCATGCGCAATTTCTCAGTCGGTTCGCCCCAGCTGACAAAGTGCTCCAGGTCAGCAAATGCTTCGGGTAATTGATTACTCATTCACTACTCTCCTCTCAACATACGACATGCGGCTAAAGTTGACTCCAGCCCCATAAATCGAGCTAATTATTTCAGGATAATTCCGGCATACAGTGATCGGCAAACAGCTCAATGGTGCGGTTTACCTGCCAGGGCTTCAGGCCGGCAAAGTCGGCCATCAGCGAAATTTCGCCAAAATCAACCAGCTTTTTCACCTCTTCGATCCGCTCCAGAAACCCCTCCGGGGTACCGACAAAGGCAAGCTTGGACTCAATCACTTCATCGTAGGTGATGGAATCGAAGGCCGCCAGCGCACCGGCCGCATAGAACTGATAACCGGCAGCATTCAGTTGCGCCTTCTGTTCATCAGTTTTAATGCTCATCTGTGGCACCGCGAGATTTTTATAGCTCTGTAACATATCGGCCTCGGCTTCCTTGCGGGCACTTTTTTCATCCTCTGCAAGGTAACAGCAGGTGACATAACCGATGTCTGGTTCATTGCCAAACTTTTCGCAGGCATCAAGGTACTTGTGCACCGCATCGAGAAAAATTTCTACCGGGGCCGGTCCACCAACCACAATACCCCAACCTTTTTCGCCAGCCAGCTCAAATGACTTGCCGCTGGTGCCGGTCAGATAGATACGTGGCCCACCTTTTTGCAATGGTTTGGGCACCGCCGACACTTCTGGAATTTGGTAGTACTCGCCGTCGTAACTGAAGCTCTCTTCGGTCCAGGCCTTATGCATGATCTCGATAGTTTCGCGATACTTAACAGCGCTGTCCATCGGATCCAGGCCGCAAAACCAGTGCAGCCAGCCGTGACCGCGGCCAACACCCGCCTCTAAACGGCCATCACAAATCAGATCCGCCATGGCAATCTCTTCTGCCAACACCATTGGGTTATGAATGGGCAGGGTATGACACATAGCCCGGAAGCGGATGTTATCGGTGACCTGCGACAGGGCACTGAACAGCGCTAAGGGATTAGCTGAGGTGGAAAAAGTCTGAAAAAAATGATGCTCCAACGCCATGAACACGTCATAACCGAGCTCATCAGCTCGACGGCCCAACATCATGGTTTCGTCCAGACGACGCTTATAGTTGTCGCCCTTGTTGACCTGAATCTCTGTGTAGACGCCAAAATTCATTTTCTTGGTCACGATAATTTCCCTAAATTCAATTGTTAAGGAGCTGCCAATCAGCTGCCATTGACCCGATCAGTCACAGTTTTGTAGAGGTGGCGAACCGCCACCTCCTGATCAGACAGATAAATATTTTTTATGCTGCCGGCCATCAGTGCGGCGTGGGTCACCTCGTTAGTGGACAGGTCTTCCCGGGAGAGATCACGCAGAACTATTTTGCTGAACTCCTGACTGATCATCTGTGACGGTTTAATCGGCTTGGGAAAATAGTAAGCCAGCTCATAAATTGTTTTGTCCTGGGCAATCGGCCAAAAGGCATCGACATAGCACCAACCCGCGCCGACGTTAATGCGCGAAAACGGGAAGATAATGTTCAGATCGAACCCCCAGTTCTCCGCTTCGCCCTGCCAGGTACCGGGGCAAGCTTCGGTGTTCCCCACACCCTGGGTAAAGGTAGAACCAAACTTGAAGGCTAATTCTTCAGTGGGGGAGAGCTTGTGGTCCGGCGCGCCAGGCACGGCCAGAGACTGATTACCATTTTCCTGCAGCTTGATTTTAGGAATGTGGCAGTAGGGATTATCGTTACCGGTAAACGCATCAGGAGCCGAGCGCTTGTGTACAAAAGCAACGTGATAGCCCTCCTGGAAAGCGTTCATGGTTGTTTTCCAGTTGGCATCGACGTCGTAGCGATAACGGCCAATGCATTCAAGCCCTTCAAATTCAAACGGGGCAAGGTCCTGATTAAACTCGCCCATTGCCACTTCGAGGGTCTCGCGAGGAGTTTCGTCAAAATTAACGAACAGGAATCCGCGCCAGCTGTCGAGATGGATTGTCGGCATGCCCATGGCGGCTTTATCCAGCCCGTAAAACTGCTCTTCGTCGGTCACATAGGCGAGTTCACCCTGACGATTGAAAGTCCAGCCGTGAAAATCACACTGCATACCGGTGGTGCAACCCAATTCATCGTGAACCAGTCGATTGCCACGGTGGGTACAGACGTTATGAAACGCACGCACCTGCCCGTCGTCACCGCGAATAACTAGCACGGAGACGCCGATAATTTCGATTTCACGGACAAAATAGTCTCCCGGGTTGGGAATATCGCTGTCTCTTTTAAGCAGAGCAAACCATTGATGGCGGAAAATTTTTTCCCGCTCCTGTTCAAAAAACTCCTTTGAAACAGCAGATTCGGTACTCACCGGGCCTTTACCCAGCTGCGGGTACATCTCGGCGAATTGGTGTTTGGGTGCGTTCATAGTCGTTCCTCCCGTTACGTCCTAGTCAAGTAGTCGATAGTAGCAAAATCAAAAAATGTTGGTCAGTAAAATATTTCGTTTAACGAAGGGTATCAGCGGTGAGATCGGCAATCTGCCGAGTGCCGGTCATCGCCATCGCCAGGTCAATTTCTCGGCGTAACATCTCTATCACGCCACTAACCCCTGACTGACCGTCGACAGCCAGTCCATAAAGCATTGATTTACCGATACCACAGGCCGTTGCCCCCAGAGCCAGCGCCTTAACAATATCAGCACCGCGACGGATACCACTGTCTAGAATAATGTCAGCATCACCGGCCACCGCATCCGCAATTTCGCGAAGCACGGAAATCGTCGAAGGCGCGCCATCAAGCTGCCGACCACCGTGGTTAGAAATGATGATGCCATCGGCCCCCATATCGACCATACGCCGGGCATCCTCCGCATTGAGCACCCCCTTCACCAGCAAGGGCTTATCCCAAATCCCTCGCAACCAGGCGAGATCATCCCAGGAAATAGTCGGGTCAAGCTGCTCATTCATAAAAGCACTGAGCGCTACGACGCCTTCTCCTGCTCCGTCTATACCTTCCACATTACCCATGGTGATTTTTTTCAGGTGCGGGGCCATGCGCAGCAACCAGCGTGGATGGCCAACCATATCGAGGAAATTCTGCGGTGTGATCCGTGGCGGCACGGTAAAACCGTTACGAATATCCTTTTCTCGTTTACCGCCGCGCACCAGGTCAACCGTCATCACCAGGGCCTGGTAATCATTGGCCTGCGCCCTTTCAACGAAACCCCTGGTTAACTCACGATCGCGGAAAAAATAGAGCTGGAACCATTTATTACCACCCGCCCCAGCAGCGACCTTTTCAATAGAATCAGATGCCGTCGTCGACAACACATGGGGAATTCCTGCCTGCTCGGCGGCGCGCGCCGCGGCTACATCCCCTTCAGTGTGGACGATTGCTGCCAACCCAGTCGGCGCGATAATCAGCGGCATACTGATCTGTTCACCGAGTAGCTCAGTGGACAGATCAACCTTGCCAACGTCTACCAGGGTGCGTGGATTAAAGAAGATATTCTCAAAATCACCGCGGTTGGCACGCAGAGTAATTTCCCGCTCACTGCCGCCATCGACAAAATCAAAAATGGTCTTCGGCAGATAGCTTTTCGCCGCCCGCCGATAATCATCTACACAGGTATAGATCACTGGGTTAAACCTCTGCGACCGACCTAGACTGTTTTCGCGGTCTGTCTGCGCTCACCGCTGTCCTTGCGGATAAAAACGCCCATTTCAGTACCAACCAACAGTCGGTAGACCGAACGAGTGACAGGAACATCAATGCCCAGCTCGTCCGCCTTACGCACCATGTAGCCGGTCAAAAACTCAATTTCAGTGGCCCGCGCCTCGGCAATGTCATAACTCATGGAGCCGGCATGTTTCAGCGGCGGAATTTTGCCACTACGCAGATCATTGATGAAATGCATTGGATCAAACAGCAGCTCGATACCCAGACCGTTAGCTACCTGAGTACCCTCGTTCATCATCTCGTTGACCAGCTCGTAAATTTCATCGCTCTGGTACATCACCTCGGGGACACCGCGAATCAACACGCCGATGGGGTTAAGCGTGGAGTTAAAAATAAATTTTGACCAGATCGCTCCTGAAGGATCAGCGACGGTACGCGTCTTGATCCCGGACTCATCCATCAACTCACCAAACCAGCGCATCTCTTCGAAACTGCCCCGAGACGGGCCGACCCAGGATTCTTCGCCGCGCACCAGGTGTTTTACGTGCCCCGGCTCAATGAAATGACCACCCTCAAGAGTAATACCGTGCATTACCGGCCAATCGACCAGTTCCTGTAAAACTTCGACATTACCGAGACCGTTCTGAATAGTAAACAGAACCGGACTACCCTTCAGGTGGGGCTTGAGTGACTCAACCGCTGCCCGGGTGAACATCCCCTTCACCGAAATCATTACCCCATCAAACTGTTGATCAGCCAGCGCCGCAGGGTCACTGACGGCTGGAATCTGGGTGACCATTTCAGTCTCACCGCTCAACCTCAGTCCATTGGCATTGATGGCGTCAACATGGGCCTGATTAACATCAAATATAGTGACGTCAGAGACCTTGGCAAAATAACTGGCAAACACCCCACCGATTGCGCCGGCACCAACTACTAGAACTTTTTGTCTGGACATTTCCTCTCCCTAATATTTTCTTGAACGCCTATCCTGCCCAATAAAAAAGGAGACAGCAATCAATATCGCTGTCTCCTTTTAATCAACTTACCGGAAGGTTAGTTACCCCCAGATTAGAGCCGGGTAACGTGGGCAACCAGTATTGCAGAGCGACCACCTTTAACCGCTTCTACACAACGGGCAATCGCCGCAGGCAGGTCATCAGGGTTAATCACGTCTTCACCGTGACCACCGGCAGCTTCCACCAGTTTTTCAAACTGATAGCTGGGGTTCAGGCGCGCCTGAAACTCATTGGTATCGCTCGAAACACCATCTGGATGAACTAGCTTGGTGCACTGCTTGACCGCAGACCAACCACCATTTTCAAAGACGATAGTGAAAATTGGCAAGCCATGCTCACGGGCCACTTCATAAGTGGATGAAGGGTTACCAAAATAGAAACTACCATCGCCCGACAGGTGCATAACCATCGCATCCGGCTTCGCCAACTTGGCTCCCAACGCCGAACCAGGGCTATAACCGAGACCGCCACCACCCAGACCCATCACTGTGCCCGGCTTGGTGCGACCAATCTGCATAGCCACCGAAGGCTCGTTCATCACCGCTTCGCTAACCAGAATATCGTCTTCGTCCAGCACCTTGTTGAGTTCAGCACAGAGGTAGGCCGGGTTAATCAACCCTGGAGTGCCCTTATCGGCAGCAAGGTTCTCGATAAACACCACCGCTTCCTGGCGCTGGCCGTCGATCCACTCCATGCGTTTTTTTGCAGCGGCCGCTGCGCTATCGGTCATTTTCTCTTTGCAGATTTCCAGTAACCGGCTGAGAATCAGGTAGCTGTCACCCTGGATCTTTTGGTTGCTCGGGAAACCCCACATGGGAATGTCGTTTTTAATCGGATCGATATCGATCTGCACCCAGTGTGTATTCGGGTTTGGTTCAGCGTTTTTCGGCATCCACGGCAGATCAGTATCTACCATCAGGCCAAAATCAACATTAGGCAGGTGGGCTTCACTGAGGTTGCCCAGAAACGCCGGAGACTGCACAGAAATATTGAGCACTTGCGGATAGGATGAGATAACCCCCATTCCGGTCAGCTGCCCCAGCTCATCCAGCAGGGCAGGTGTTTTTTCGTTACGACCTGAATAGCTAGTAATCAGCAACGGAAACTTTGCCGCTAACAGCCGATCCGCAACACCCATCAGCTGAGCATCGTCAACCCCGGTGTACTTCATCGGGCCATACTGCTCGTTGGAGAAGGAGGCAATCTGCTCCGGCTCCCAGGTTTCGGCAAGAATTTCCCGCGGCAGGGTCATGAATACCGGTCCTGGAGGGTCGCTCTCGGCCATGGTGAAGGCGCGACGAATCGCCTCTTTGACCACAATACCGGTGGGCAGCTGATATTCCCATTTAGTGTAATTACGCACGATGCCCTTCAAATCGTAGGGGTCTTGAATAAAGTGTACGTAGGTATCACGGGTGCCTAACAGCTCGCCGCGCAGGGTTACCGGTGCGGTACCGGCCATGAGCACAATCGGCACACGAGAACGAAAGGCGTTGTGCATGGCCATGGCTGCATTAGCAGTGCCCGCATCTACATGCACTAGCACGGCCTGGGCCTTGCCGGTCATGCGGTAATAGCCTATAGCCATATGCATGGCGGTATTTTCATGAGGGGCCAGAATCACTTTCGGGAAGGGTTTACCTTCCACCTGCCACTGGGCCATGGTTTCAATAATCGGGGCATGATCGGTACCCATGTTGCAAAACAGGTACTCCACCCCCACTTCATTCATCGCCTCCAGCCAGTAGGCTGCGGTCATATTGCTGGGGGATTCAAGTCTTTCTACGGGCAAATCTTTTGGGTCGGCTGACATCGCCTTGCTCCTGAGAAATAGTTTTTAATAAATAACGGAGGACGTTACCCACGGATGACGTCAATCACCCGTGAACAACGCCCTCACACCCACTTATGCGTTATAGATATCCAGCATGGTGGGGATATAGTCGTTCTTAAGGACGACATATTTACGACAGATTTTCCAGCCATCGTCTGTTTTACGCAGCTTGTGCTCGTAATCGCCATAGAACAGATCTGATTTGTTCTTTTTATGAAAAAAGCAATTCGCCTGCCAGGTGGAACGCACGGTCATTCCATCATCGGTCAGGTCATCGACCATGATGTTATTAACCGCATGGGACGTACGCGGCAGTGGCGTGCTGGCAATCGACTGACCCGAACGAATCCGCCAGACTCGGTCTTCAAGCCCAAATCGACCACTGTAGTAAATCAGCGATATTTCACGCTTGGGATCTTCGGTAACTTCGTGCTCATCCTTCCAGGAGGGCATCCAGTACTCACAATCCTCAGTGAACAGGTCGAGCCACTCGTCCCACTTCTGACCATCCACGTAAAAAGCTTCTTTATAAAGAAGCTCACTGGCAGCTGCCAACATTTCTATTTTGTTACTCATCACTCCGCCTCCATGCTCAGGCTAAATTCATTGATACGTGCGTCGAAAAATTTACTTGCCATCCGCCGCCAGCCCTTCTTTGATGAAGTCTTTCCAGGCGCGATAACCGCCAAAATAGACCGTTTCATCCTCATCCATCATTCGCCCGAAGAAACTGGTATCGGGGGTAAAACCTATTTCTTTGGTGAACGCATCTGCCTCAGTTTTAACTTTGGTCATGCCACGGGTATAACCCTGTGCCCACTCCATAGTCAGGGCACTATGACCAAACTGGCAATCTTCATAGGCGATGGTGTCATCCGGGGTGGCCAGTCCAGAGGTATTGAAAAAATCCTCGTACTGACGAATGCGGATCTCCCGCGCCTCGTCACTTTCACCTTTGGCACCGATACAGACAATGGTCATTTCCGTCTGCCCCGGCGACAGCGGCCGGATCATGCGCATCTGCAGTGAAGCGTTCTCAGCAAACTGGACGTTGGGGTAGATGGTCAGGTTACGCGTCGCCAGCATCCATTTGGCTTTGGTTTCGCCACAGCGCTCGACCAGCTCATCTTTGTGCTGATAAAGGCCTCGTTCAGATTCTGCCGGGTTCGGCGCATAAATAACTGCATGGCCCCGAGCCATACTGGCAGTACCACCGGGCACCTGATCCAGCGTAGTGAAGTCGATGGACTTCACCTGCTTATTGTCGCTCTCCCCGGCTTTACGACGGCTGACGACGTTCATAAAACTGGGGTGACAGGAGGTAAGGTGATAACCATCAATACAGTTCTCAACCTGCATCTTCCAGTTGCCGTCATAAGTATAGGTAGAACTACCCGGGATAATCTCTACCCCATCCGGTCCCTGGTCCCAAACCAGATCCAGCAGCGCTTTAGCCTCACCCAGGTGCTCTTCGAGGCTCGGCACGTCATCACTCAAACTGGCAAACAGAAAACCACGATAGGCTCCAAATTTTACTTTGTGCAGGTTGTGATCCATCTGCTCAAACGGTTCGGCATAATTACCCGACTCTTTGTCTTTAATATAGACACACTCACCCGCCGTATTAAACGCCCAGCCGTGATAGGAACAGACAAACTGCTTGGCATTGCCTTTGCGGTGGTGGACGATCCGCGCACCCTTG
>Ga0164315_10003812_pt1 | contig 11728 bp, 11 predicted proteins | sample GuaBasSedimGuay6_FD_113737 | JGI IMG/M metagenome (GOLD analysis project Ga0164315, IMG submission 113737) | Subseafloor sediment microbial communities from Guaymas Basin, Gulf of California, Mexico - Guay6, Core 4569-2, 0-3 cm | ecosystem: Environmental > Aquatic > Marine > Hydrothermal vents... | reverse complement strand
CATATTCAAACCTTCCAGAACTATTTGTTCTCCAAACGATTTGTATATATTCTTAATTTCCAGCATAGAATTGTTCAAATCACAAAATTAACATTTTATTTTTCCCATTTGTATTTTAAATTCCCATAACTTCATCTGATTTTCTGTTCTAAATTTCAAATGACTTTTTTGTTAAAATATATTTGTAGCCCTTTCTTCATTTTCGTGCATTGGTAAAAATTTAGCTCTTTTGGTTTTTTTGGTTGGTTTTGTGTGTCGGCAAAAAACCAAATGTGCTAAATGTGCGGTGGCCATTACAATGAACGCTAACGTTCCTCAGCTATGGCATGTAGCGGATTCCCGTGTATTATGTTTATTTGTAAAAGTAATTCCAATTTCTTTTCATTGTTAAATCTACCGCCGCTATATGCTTTAGGTGATGTTACCTGCTGGGCTATTATATTAATCTATTTCGTTTTACCTGAATTAAGTTCATCGATGAAGTCATGAACATTAGTCGAAGGATTCTCAAATTGTTTAGTTAATCTTGCCCTTTTATAAGCATCATTTCTTTTTTCAATAAGTCTTATTTTAAGACATTCATCAATTAGTCCCTTTTTATATTCATTTCGATTTCGGTTTGAAAGTTCTCTTATACAGTCGTCAGTTGTAATTGCGCTTTTTTGGTTCTTGTAGTGAAATAAAAACCATAATTCAATAGATGGATTAGAAGCTATTAATATTGCTGATTTAAACTTCTGTAATTTTTCTAATATGGCTTTTACATCTGAATCATAAAAAAGGAAGTCTTTATCCTTTGCATGAACTGGCTTTCCTCTTTTATAACTATTAATAAACCTTTCTGTAATTTTATTGCCAACAATTTTAGGAACTATTTCGATAGGTACACGATACTGAGATCTAAGATGTTTTACATAAGCTTCTTCGGTTTCTCCTTCGCAAAAAACCCAAAAATGTGGATTGATTTTTTTCGCTTTTGAATATCTTTTTCTCCTACCCATTAATTATTGATTTTAAATTTTCAACTGAATCATTAATAAATGGAACGGCATCAAATCGACCTTGCAAATATGCTTTTTCAAGATTCATAGTATCTCTAAAATCACTATAGTCAAATAATGAATATAAATCAGTAGATGCATCATCGTTTTTATTGACGAAATATATTTGGTCTTTTCTAAATTTCTTTAGGTCTAAAAAATTTGTATTGTGAGTTGTACAAATAAGTTGTGCTTTGTCACTAGCATTAAATAAATTAAATATATACTGAATAATATCAGTGTGAAGACTCTCTCCAATTTCATCAATTAGTAAAACTTTATTATTTTTTACTATATCAAGTATAGTTAGCATTATGAAGAATAGCTTAATTGTGCCATCAGATTCTTCAGTAAAAAAGTCAAATGCTGTATTTGGTGAAGTTTTGTGATAGGACTTAATTTGTAAATGATCTTGAACCACATCTTCAACTGATAGTGTTAAATCAGTAAGGTTTGCATTAACATGTTTACCTTCCTTTTTTAAAACTTTTATTTTTAAGTCAACTATATCACTATCAGCAATATTAAGAGCTTCTAATAACCTTTGTTTGTTTTGATTTGATAGACTTTCAATAGCAGATATCCCAAATTCTAAATATCTTAATATAAATTTATTATGAAAGTAATTAAAAACATCTTTTGCAATTTCCCTGTCCATTTGACTTGCCCGAGAGATAAAAAGTGTTTTGTTCGATGTGTTTTGGGCAACATCCATAGGTCTTTTAATGACACTTTGGAAAGTATATTTGTCTTTTTTTCCCTTTCCAGCTAATTCATTTCTAGTAAAAACTTCTGACCTTCTACCTTTAGGGTAATAATATAGACTTTCAGTAATTATCTGTGTTCTTGTTAATGAAAACGAGTATTCAAATTCAATCCCATTCTCAATAAATCGTATTAGATAATAACTTGGCTTTTTATTTAAGCCTTTAAATTTAAATGGCTGGAAGTTATATATTGTATTTTCATTATGTCGATGTGATTCAAATACCATCGCATTGCAAAAACGAATTGCTTTAATAATATTGCTTTTACCTGAAGCATTTGCTCCATATATTGTTACTGTTTTAAGTAACTTGTTTTTATTTATTTCAAAGTAATTACTGGATAATTTTTTAGCAATATTTGAATTTATTGAAGCTGCTCTCAAATCGAGTACAATTTCATCTTTTATTGAGAAGAAATTTCGTAATCTAATCTCTAGTATCATTTTGGTTTATGTATTTGTAATTAATTTACAAATATAGGTTATAAATTTATCCTTCTCCTAATTTATTCTCCTTTTTCTACATTTCTCTCTCTTTTTAGCCTTGCACGTAACTATTAACTAATAACAATTAACTATCCCTCTCCAATAACCCAAATTCCCTTCTCTTAGCAGCGATTACCAACTGTCCCAGTGCGATCCCTCCATCATTTGATGGCACTTTAAGCTGGGAAAAAACTTCAAATCTTTCCTTTTCCAGTATCTTTTCAATTCTACTGAGTATATATTTATTCTGGAATGTCCCACCGGACAAAACTACTTTATTTATTCCTGTTTCTTTACGGATTTGGCTGGCCACTGCAAATATAACATTTACCACAGTATTGTGGAATTTAGCTGAAATCTCAGCAACATCAATACCATCTGCAATGTCATCAATGATTGCCCTGATGGTCGATTCAAAGGAAACTACATCTCCCAGATCAAAAGGATAACCAAAATCAATACCGGCACTTGCAACAGACTCTAAACGCATGGGAGCCTCCGCATGAAATGTTGAAACAGCACAAACATTTGTAATGGCAGCAATAGCATCAAATAACCTGCCTGCACTTGAACTTAAGGGGCAATTAATATTTTTATCAATGGCCTGAATTAAAAAATTGGATTTTGCTTTATCAAGTGATTTTATAAAAGGAATATCGACATCCCAAAGTTCGCTTCCATAAATTTTGTACAGGTACGACAATGCAGTTCTCCAGGGCTCTTTTGTTACTGAATCACCACCAGGTAATGGAATATATTCAAAATGACTGAATCGTTTAAAATCAGCCAGGTCGCAAATAAAAAACTCCCCACCCCAGATATTGCCGTCCTCACCATAACCTGTTCCGTCCAAACTGACACCAATCACTTTTTCATCCAGGTTAAATTCAGCCATACAGGAAGCAATGTGTGAATGATGATGTTGTACTTCGATTTGTTCAATATTCAAATCTTTGGCAAATCGGGTTGATAAATAATCCGGATGTTTATCGTGTACCACCAATGTTGGCTCAGCCCTGAATAATTTTTTATAGCGTTCGAATGATTCTGTGTAAAACTCCAGGGTTTCTAAGTTTTTTAAATCTCCAATATGCTGACTCAAAATTGCCTGCTTACCTTTTCCAAAACAAAAACAATTGACCAATTCGGCACCTGCTGCAAAAATCCCATCTACATTCAGATTCAGATTTACAGGCTCGGGAGCATATCCCCGCGATCGGCGAATCAATCGCTCTTTTTCATTTGCACTAAAAACAACTGAGTCATCAGTCCGATTATAAATTTCGCGGTTATAAACCAGGACAGCATCAGCAATCCGGGTTAAATTATTTTCTGCATCCTGGTTGTTTATTACAATTGGTTCATCAGAAAGATTACCACTTGTAAGCACGATAGCAGGAAGCTGGATATTCTCAAATAGCAAATGATGGAAAGGCATATAAGGCAATATAGCGCCTATTGTCTTAAATCCCACACTGACACCTGGTGCCAGGTTTTTCTTTTCCTGTACAATTACAATTGGCCTCCGCCAGGATTCAACAGATTTTTTTTCAGATGGAAAAAGATAGACAAATTCCTGCATGCTCTCAATATTCTTAAACATTACAGCAAATGGTTTACCTTCCCTGACTTTCTTTTCACGCAATCTTTTTACAGCATCCTCATTTTGTGCATCACATGCAATCTGAAACCCGCCTATGCCTTTGATGGCAATTATTTTTCCATTTTGGAGGAGATCTTTGGTTTGATCCAAAATCTCATCAAAATCTGTAATCGATCTCTCCCCAATAATCAATTCGTATTCAGGGCCACAAGTTGAACATGCAACTGGTTGGGCATGGAACCTTCGATCCAATACATCCTCATATTCACTCCTGCAAATATTACACATTACAAAGGGATCCATTGTAGTCTTATGCCTGTCGTATGGCAAATCCTGGATGATTGAAAACCGTGGGCCACAATTTGTACAATTGATAAATGGATAATCAATCCGATGAGCTTGATTTTTCAAATCTACGAGACATGCATCACACACTGCAATATCCGGACTGATATCGGTTATTTCCGCTGAAGAATTTTCACTCTTTACAATCTTAAATTCTGAGAAACTTTCAGGCTCCACTACTTTGGATTTGATGGAGTGAATATTTGATGCAACAGGGGCTTGTATTTTTATATCCTCAACAAATAAATTTAGTATTTCATTTGATCCGTTAACCTTAATAATTACACCGTCATTTCGATTTTCAACCCAACCGTTTAATCCATGCTGGTGGGCCATACGGTAAATAAATGGACGAAATCCAACTCCCTGGACCAATCCCTTGATTTGGATCAACGTGGTAATATGTGTTTTCTCTTCAGCCAATTTGGATCAATATAAATCCGCACTAAAATACCGAAATTCGTTGCAAAGGTAAATTTTGTATATGAATAAAAAAGTTAATTTTGATAGAATAATTTTCATCAAAATTCGCGTATGAAATTACCAGCAAAAACGGTTGAGCGATTAAGCCAATACCGCAGGATATTACAAAATTACAAATACCTTGAGGAATCTTATATTTTCTCACATGATCTTGCAAAATTGTTAAAAATAAATCCTGTACAGGTAAGGAGGGACTTTATGCTGATTGGATTTTCAGGGAGTTCCAGAAATGGTTACAAGGTAACTGACCTATTGGATTATATTGATACCACGCTAACTTTACCAAAAGGTCAACAAGCTACCATTATAGGTATGGGTGAACTCGGCAAAGCTTTGCTAAAACACATTAGTTTAAATCCGGTTTGTCCGGTAATAATCCCGGCAACCTTTGATATTGATCCCAAAAAGACCAATAAGGAGTATCATGGTATACATTGCTATGATTTAACCAAAGCCCCAGAATTATTAAATAAATTTGATATTCAAATAGCAATACTGGCAATTGTCACTAATGATATTCAGGAGATTGTTGATAGCCTGATTATATCCGGAATAAAAAGTATAGTAAATTTTTCAGCCGGGCCCTTCCGGGTTCCTGACAATTTCTATTTAAAGGATTTTGATATCAGAACTACGCTGGAAGAGATCTCCTATTTTATCAGCCAGGAATAAATATTCAATTTTCCTTGTCATAGATTTTTTTAAAATCACAATTGCATATCTTCGTTTTTATTACTATTTTTACCATAACAAAATCGCAGAAAAGAATTCAAATAACAATTTAATCTTTTATAAAAGGAGGCCCCAATGACAAAAACAGTATCCTTAAACGTAAAATGTCCGCATTGTGGTAAATCATTTATGGATCAGGAATCCAAATTGCACGATGTATCCAGTATTAAATTAAATATCGAAACATCCAGTAACAGGGGAACCATACGGTTGTGCTCTGTTTATGGTTGCTACGATCATATGTGTGATATAGATTTAAAGGATAGGGAAATTGCAAAATTCTTTTGTCCTCATTGCAATAAAGAATTAATTAGCAATCATAAATGCGATGCTCAAAACTGCCATGCACCTATGATACCCTTAACTTTACAATTAGGTGGAAAAGTGTATATGTGTTCACGAAAGGGCTGCGATAATCATTTTGTCGCTTTCGAAGACCTGGCTACAGAAGTTAGAAAGTTCTACCACGAATACGGATTTTAATCTTATTTGAGTGGATCTGTTATGCTTTTTTGAATGTTTTACAATTATTGAACATTCTTTTCTTTCAATTTCTATGTAATTTCAAATTGGGGCAACAATAACTTAATCAAGTCCTAACTGGGTTTTCATTTTGTGAAATATGTCAGCATTTTCGTAAACTCCAATAAACTCTTTTGCTCCCGGACCAAAAGCAAAAACAGGGACCATTGATCCGGTATGCCCGGTGGTTAAGAATCCTCCTTCAACACTATTGTTGGCCTGATTACCATCGAGCAATGAAAACCCACCTGTTTCATGATCACCAGTGATAATTACCAGGGTATTTCCATCAACTTCAGCAAAATCAAGTGCCTTACCAACTGCACGATCAAAATCCAACATTTCAGACATCAAATAACCCTGGTCATTTTCATCACCACCCCAATCAATTTGGGCTCCCTCAACCATGATAAAAAAACTTTCATTATTCTCTTCGAACTTTGATATTGCCATTTCCATAGAATTGCCAAGGACATCGCCTCTTCCCCAGGCATATCTTTGAGGATGATTATTGGCAATAAACACAGCTGTTTTTTTATTCCCAGACACTTCATCAAGACTTTGTACAACCTGATAATTTTTTGCCAGTAATGAATCAATCAAATTCAGACCATCCGAACGCTGGTCAAAATATAATTGTCCTCCACCCATAAAAAAATCCACATCCTGATAAGTAAGTTGCAACGCAATGTCTTCATAAGCAAAACGATCATTTTGATGTGCAAAAAATGCAGCGGGTGTGGCATGTACAATGGTAGAAGTAGTCATTATTCCGGTTGACATTCCATTGGCTTCGGCCAGCTCAATAATTGATGTCAAAGGGTTCCCATCGGTATCAACACCAATGGTATAATAATTCGTTTTTTCACCACATGCCATCGCAGTAGCAGATGCCCCTGAATCGGTTACATATTTATCAGCAGCATGCGTCGACTGAATACCGATATAATCACATCTTAACATATTTAACTGATTACCTGCTACTGTTCTGGCAGCAGATATCTGGGATAAAGCCATCCCATCGCCTATTAATAAAATGATGTTTTTTGGCTGATCAGAGACTTCCTTTTCGTAGGGCTTTGTTTCGCCTTCTTCTCCTTTTTTTGAACATCCAATAAAAGTAATTGTGGCCAGGAAAATCAAGATTAATTTATACATAACTAGACAGGTATTTTTAGTGATCGAATTTCATTTTTAAAAATTCCAAGGTAAATTACAAAGAAAATTATTCCCTCAAGAATTGTGTACCATATATTGATAGAATAAAACGATCGTAATGTTAAATCAATGATAACTTGTGTAAGTAAAATCAATAGGCTAAAAATAACTTTTTTTACAAAGTGGGGGTTTTTTAAAAAGCCCAGGGAATCCTGTATATAAAAGTACAGAAATAAAAACAGGTATGAAATAAAAGTAGTTATAGCGGCCCATTTATAACCATACATCGGAATAAATATAAAATTGAGCCCAACATTAATGATACTGGCTATAATCATCCCAATGGCAATATCTTTTAACTTTTCTGCAAACTTAAATTTGATCTCAATGAATAAAAATAAACCATACAGAAAAGCACTTATAAATACATATGGCATAATAGTGTATCCGCCCCTGAATTCTTCCCCTAAAAGAACATATGCAATTTGTTTGGAAAACAGGCTAAAATATGTAATGATGGGTAAACCAAACAAGAGCAGGACAAACAGATAGTTAGAGCTTAATTGGTTTGAGCCTTCGAAATTAACTTCTAACTCTTTGTTCAGTTTAGGATTTACGGTATTGAAAAATACAGTAACCAAAGCCACTACACTAAGCTGACTGATATTGTAAACCTGGTTATAAATACCCACATCATCTACTGTGCAAAACAAGGCAATAATATATCGATCGCTTGATGAAATTAAAAGAAAACAAAAGTTAGCAATTAAACCAATACTGCCAAAGCGGTATAAAACCATCAAGGTTTTGCGTGAAATACTTCTAATTGAAAACGCCAGGTTTTTACGGACAAATAATAAAATAAAAATAAGGACAACAATATCGATGTAGATGGAACTCAGCAAAACTGAAGTTATTCTTTGATGATACACAAAAGTCATAACATACAACAGTCCGAAACTTAACACAGCCCTGCCCGAATGAATCAAGTTATAAGTCAGTGCTTTTCCTTCCAGCCGGATCACTATCAAATACAAGCCAATAAACTCTTTGATAAAATAAAGAAAAAAGGATAAGACAATTAGTTGTTTTACAAGTGGATTTTCGGCTGTGGCATACCATATTCCTGCTATGATCAGCAAAACAATACTTGCCCCAAGATAAATAAAAAAAAGGTTGGAATATAAGTTCTTAAGATCATTTTTATTTTTGTAAGCATTGTAATACCGCCATAAACAACTGGCCAACCAGGAATATAAAAAGATTGAAAAATAAGAAAAAGTAATTGTGATCAGTCCCAGGTAACCATACTCTTCAGGTGTAAAGTACCTTGTAAATATGGGTGTCTTAAAAAATCCAACACCCATTGGAATAAGGGTACCCAAAAGGTACCAACCCATATCTATTACAAATTTGCTGTTATTTCCCTTTGAATTTATCAAGTAGTTGTTTTGTGTTTTGTTCTTTTAACATTTCAGAATAAATCAAAATCAGTTTTTCTTCCATAAACTCCCAACGGTATTTTTTCTCTACTGCCGTTCTCCCATTTTCACTCAAAGTTTTATATAATTCTTCGTTTGATAGAATTGAATCCATTGCATCAGCAATCTCATTTGGATCTTCAGGGTTTATGGCTATTCCAACCTGATCCTTTTCAATAATATTTCGAATATGCCCAAAATTACTTCCTACAATAGGCAAACCAAAATTCATGTATTCAAATAGTTTAATCTGGAGAATGATCTTGTGGGTTTTAATGGGTAAAAATATTCCCAGTCCAATTTTACTTTTTTGGTAAAAAGCTGCAACTTTGTTGTAAGGAACTGCATCAAGCAATAAAATATTACTTTCCAGCTTATTTTCTTTGATATACCAATGCATCTGATCTTTCAAATCATTTGGAAAGTAAGATCCCAGGAATAATATTCTTACATTATCTCTTTTTTTCTTTAATATGCTAATAGCTTCCAAAATTTTAAAAGCACCTCTAACCAAAGTTATTCCCCCGGTATAAATGGCATCAAATTCCTTTTTTTCAATATCACCTTTTTTTACAGGATTATCGAGGTTTGTATAATTGTAAATGATTTGAACCTTTTCTTTGGGAAGGAAAGCCGTAAAACGTTTATACACATTTTCTTCTGTAACAATGATCAAATCATAAATTCTGGCACATTGATGTTCCCAACTTTTGATATGAGCGGCATATAGTTTTTTTACAATTGTACCCAAACCTCTTGTTTGGCGGTAATCAATTATATTTTCAGGATAGGGCTCATGAATATCATAAATTACTTTTGGTAGATGATAGAGGTTTTTAAGTTTTTTGCCAATCCGGTTTACCTTCAAATCCTGAATATGGTAAATATCAGCTGCAAGCCTTCTGGCCCTTATAAACATTTGATTATACAAGCCATTTGGAAGGTAACGTTTAGCCAGAAAATTAAGATATCGATATTTTGGAAAGAAATCCTTTTTAAGGATTTGAAAATGGACGCCTTCATTTGTAACTCCTTCTTGAGGTTTATCCCCTGCCAGTATAAAATGAATTTCATATCCAGCCTTTTTTAAAGAAAGTGCTTCTTTCCAATAGATCCGATCATCATAAAGACTATGACTATCAGCAAGAAAACATATTTTCTTAACTTTCATTTGAAGTATACTAACTAAGGTTATAAAGCTTATTTAATTTGAACTACCAAACCTCTGATCTATTTTTTTGATGGCATTTTGAAGTCGATTTTTACCCACTCCATCAATAATTTCAAAAGGAAGACCTCTTGATTTTAATTCATTCAAATATAACTCAAATAATTCTTTTCTATTATCAGGATGCTCTCTTTGGACATCTGGTTGCCAGGGCAAATCAATATTTGGTAATAAATACAAGTCATAACTACTTTTCTGCAGCTCCTCCAATATCCAGGGGTGACATTTTCCATATTTATATTCACACCAGATTTTTGTAACAATCAAATCCGTATCACAAAATAAATAATCTTTTACCATTAAATTTGCCACAGATTCGCATTCAACCTGACTTTTTGCTATAAACAAAATATCATCATAGGTATACTCCCTGTCGAGGTGATCAATATAAACCCGGGCAAATTCTGGAACCCAAAAGCTATGATAATGGTGTGCCAATTTTTCTGCAAGAAAAGACTTACCGGTACTTTCAGGACCTGTTATGGCAATTCGTTTTATCAATTATTTTTTATTTGAGCGTTATTTAAAGAATTTGATTGTGCTTCAATTATTTTTTTCCTCCATGCTATGTAACCAGCAATAGCTATAATTAAAAATACCAAAAACTGAAAACTTGTAAAAACCAACCCTTTATAAGCATAAAGAGGAACTGATATAACATCACCTACAATCCAGAATATCCAGTTTTCAAGTTTTTTAAAAGCCATCAACCACATACCGACTATAAAAATAGCAGTTGTAAATGTATCTATATAAGGTATACTTGTTGACCAGTATTCGGGATCATCTTGTTTCAATAATTTCAAAAGTAAAATTATTACAATTGCTGAAACAACAAACATTACAACGGAAATCAACCAGTCTTTTTGATTGCATTTTGAAATCCTGAGCTGTAATTGTTCACCATTTTTGGCCCAGTTATACCAGCCATAAACACTCATTACAAAATAAAACAGATTGATACCAGCATCAGCATAAAGTTTAATACCAAAACAGATATAAACATAAATCAGAACGCTGATGATGCCTGTTGGATAAACAAGGATTTTTTCCTGTTTGGCGAACCAAACGCTCATCAATCCAAACACAACAGCTACAAATTCCAGTGCAGTTGTATCCAGCACATTGCTCCAAAGTGTTTCAAAAATATAGGATGAAAGAATCATTGACTGGTTCAATAAAAAAGTTTGAAATATTTATTTCAAATCGGCATTGATTATTTTCAACACAAAAACCGAATGGGGGATTTCAAAGGATTTATATATTTCTTTGGTTATGGCCTCCATAACTTCAAAATACTCACCAAATACCTGTGTGCTCATACCATTTGTAACTGCTTCAATATTTTCATATTCATTCAACCTTTTAATAAAATTAAGAATAGGCGTTACAAATTCTGGTTGTAAAGGATAATAACTAATATCAACTGATGTCTTCATATATGATTTTTTAATTCAACAAAAATACATATCTGAAAGGAAGGATTCCCATAAATTCGTATTTTTGATATAAATTTGCACAACATGAATAAATTAACCATTCCGATATTGCTATTTTCCCTGGTTATTTTTTTCAGTAGTTGTTTAACTATTGAAAAAAAAGAATATACTTTTGAGGTTAAGAATGATGGTTCAGGTTCGCTTAGGATTAAATTTATTAATATTCTCTCCATGAAGGATGATACCGCCAATGTCACAAAAAGCGATTTTATGGAGTTGGTTTCAAATTATATTGAAGGGAAACAAATGGAAGAGGATTATCCTGATGCTGTTATAAAGTCTAAAAGAATATTTGAAGAGCGTGGTATTTTATGCGGCGAGGTAATCATCAATTTTAATAATTTAAGAAGTGTTGGAATATATCAATATGATGAAAGCAGCCCTT
>Ga0164315_10003810_pt1 | contig 11730 bp, 23 predicted proteins | sample GuaBasSedimGuay6_FD_113737 | JGI IMG/M metagenome (GOLD analysis project Ga0164315, IMG submission 113737) | Subseafloor sediment microbial communities from Guaymas Basin, Gulf of California, Mexico - Guay6, Core 4569-2, 0-3 cm | ecosystem: Environmental > Aquatic > Marine > Hydrothermal vents... | reverse complement strand
TCACTTTTATTGTCAGTTGGTGTACCTTGTCGCTCACGCATGATAAAGACACCTTCTCGGGCAACAGGTAAGTACAACTGGGCGCATATCTACCCAATGGCGCTAACAGAAGAAGGACACTGGTTGGCACTCGATGCAACCGAGAAAGACAAGTCGATGGGTTGGGAGCCTCCTGAAGGCCAAATCGAGAAGTACAGAAAAGATTGGACTTTCGCATGACTCATAGAAAAAGTGGAAAAAATTTATACCTCGTGAAGGTTTATGAAGGTAAAAGACTAAGTTCTGCGAAGATTGAGAGTTTGCACAGTGATACTGATGCTTTCTTGTATGGAGATGGCATGACAGGGTATTACGAGAGAAAAGATAAAAGAGACCTTAAGGTTAGAATATACCGACTCTATACTCTTTCCAACAAGCAAAAACTTGTTTATAATGGATAAGGACTACGCTTTATGTCTAGAGTATACAAAGACTATCTTGTTGTAGAGGTGAGACTAGGAACAACATATTCTCCAACCTACAGAACAAGAAAATTTGCAAGTATCAAAAATGTAAAGAAGTGGGCGCTCAAGACAGAGATTGAAGATAGAAAACTAATTACGGTATATAGAATTCTTCATACTGCATCAGGAGTAAAATTGAAGAGTGTATATTAGGAGAGTATTGTGTACAATCTTGGACAAAATCAAAACCTATCAGGTATAGGTTCAACATTTAGCAGCAGCATAGTTATTATGCCTTTTCTAGGTGCAGTTGCTGGTGGTGTTATAGGTTGGAAGTTTGGTGGCAAGAAAGCTAGTGCCGATAAAACTGCAAGAACAGTACTTGGTGTCAGCCTTGGTGGAACAGCTGGTGCTATCGCCAGAGCTTTTCAAGAAGAAGGCCGAGTCAGTAGTTTTATAACAAGAATAGCTGTTGCTTCGGTTGCTGGTTCAAGTGCAGGTTACCTATTGACGAAGAAAGTGAAATCTCCATCAATCAAGAGTCTTGGAATACTTGGTATGGGCTTTACAAGTAGTTTGATAGCAATGGAAACACAGCGCTTCTAGGATAGAGGATTAAAATGTACGGTTTAGGTGAAAATAGTTTTTTAGTTGCCACAGCAGCTGATTCGTCCATATCTAATATGACTGATGCTGCTATGGCTACTACTATGCAAAGTCTAGAGCAACCTATAGATGGCGAGTGTCCACCATGCGACCCAGTAATTATCTACCGTGATAAGATTATCTATAAGGATAAGATTATTGAGAAAAAGGTTCAAGTGCCTGGGCCTACCCAGATTATCTATCAATCCGCGCCCCCCACTAATGGAGGAAGTCAATCGGCTCCCCCATCTGGAGTAGTCGAAAGCCCAGCACTCAAACCTTGGTATGGAGATGATGGAGGAATAGATACAAACATAGACCCAAACTACTTTTCTGCGGAAGATTCAGAAATGTACGAAGGTCAGGTTCATACAGCGTTATCAGAGAAGAAAACGCCTTGGTGGATATACGCAGTAGGTATCGGTGGCGCTTACTTTATATTCAAGAAGAAAAAGAAGTAATGAATGTACGAAAGAAATATCCATATAGGAGAAATACTTACACCCGCTGAGGAAGATAATGCAGTTTGGGGTGCGCTTGAGGAGTCTCTCGATGAAACCACAAAGCCTTACGAGACACTATTCAATCGCACTCAAAAGACAGAGGAGTTAAAAAGCGATAATGAGACATTTGCTATAGCACTAATGGACGTGCTTGATATAAATGGTCAAGCTGGAGTTATCCAAAAGTTCAATATCCCTACAAGTATAGGAGATTGGACAGTAATAAAGCTAATGGCAAGTGCTGCGATGGCTGGAACAGCCAACAGTATGAACTTATCGCTTCGTCAGGAGTTTACAAGAGCGTTTCTTGATAAATCCTTGGTCGAGACAGGAGTAACAGAAGCAAGACAAACACTTGGAAGTTGGCTTTCAGAGGCTTTCGAGGGAGTAAAAGATTTATTTGGCAAGGTGATTACTAACGTAATCGAGTTTTTCAGCAACCTTGGCAATCAGGTAGGAACAGGTTTAAGGAAGTTTGGAGACTGGGTAAATAGAATCACCGAGATTATATACAAGAATGTACCATTCTTGGGCATGATAGGTGAGGCATTACTCATATCTCCAGGTTTTAAATTCATTTTTGGAAGCTTTTTAAGAGAAGTCGGAAGAGGTTGGGAGACGGGAGAGGACGTAAACTGGAAGAAGGTCGCCGCTGACGGTTCTAACTACCTTGCAGGTATGGCGCTTCGCTTAAAAATAGCAGCTCCTTTCCTTCCTCCTCCCTACAACTTGATAGCAAAACTTGTTTCTGTTGTATTCAAGGCAAGTAGTGATGCAATAAATCAAGAGTTAGTAAAGCAGTATCAAGAGTTAATGAAGGACGCAGCAAAGGAACAACAGATAGCTCGACAAGCGTTTGAAAAAGCATTGTTCGAGGAAGTTTATGCGGCTTACAACCTGCCTTTGCCACCTCAGCAACCATCTTTATATGGTAGCACGGGGTCAAACAAGTCAGGGAAGCCGATAAAGACTGAAGAAATAGTATTCTTAAGTGCGGCAGCGTTTGTAGGATTGAAACTTTTGGGATTCTTTTGATGACTGATTTTCACTTAGGCCCATCGAATGACTTTGAAAGAGAAATGGATGCTGCTATGAGTGGTAAAGTAACAAAAATTACTATCAAGCACAATAAACCTTATGATGAGTATATCGTAAAGGTGTGGCGAGGCAGAAAGTGGGACGAAGAAGCATCGTATTTTACAGGTGATAAGCAGGACGCACTTGCCACAAAAAGACATTTAGAAATTGACTATGGATTATTAACAGAAAATCCAGTTAAAAGGAAAAGGAAGGCCAGTATGCCAGTGAAAACTCGCCGCCGTAAGAAGACGAAAGCGCAAATCAAAGCTACGCGTCTCAAGAATCTTGCAAAAGCACGTCGCGCTAAAGCAGCAAAAGCACGGCCTCGTCGCAAGAGTACGGCAAAACGACGCACTGTTCGTCGCAGAAGTAATTATTCGTACACTAAAGGTGGCGGAGTTCCAGCAGCAGCTTACGCTGAGTCCTACTATACAGTAGACGGGCGCAAGAGAAAGCTTACTGGACTCGAAGCAGGTGCGTTGGCGAGTCAGGGCCACAGTGTCAAGAAGTGGAAGCCTCGTAAAAAGCCAACCGCGAAGCGTAAGACTGTTCGCAAGACTGCACGAAAGACTACTCGAAAGAGTAGCACTCGTAAAACAGCACGTCGCGCTTACTCGAAGTCTTCAACAACCAAGCGCCGCTGGTATAAAGTTGGTGCTGCGAAGAAACTCATCCTCGCAAGCACGGCAGCGAATTATCGCAAAAAGGGTTTGAAGGTAACAATTACTTCAGCTCCCAAGTCGAAGACTACGACCAAAGGTGCGAAGCGCAAGACTGCACGTAAGGTGTATAGGCCGAAGAGTAAGAAACGTACAACAAAGCGTAAAGTTGCGCCGAAGCGCAAGAGGTCAATGGCTTCAATCAATAAAGAACGCCTGAAGAATCTCAAGAAAGCACGAGCAGCCAAGAAGAAGATGACAACTCGTCGTCGAGGTCGTCCATTAAAAAAACTCGGTAAGCGCAGTGTAGTGCGACGTGCTGTGCGCCGAGTGAAGAAAAAACGTCCACAGTACAAGCGAAGCTCTGTTCGCAGGGTCGCCTCACGAGACTACCGCCGCAAGCAACACAAGCGCGGTAAGCGTACAGTAGCTCGTTTGACGACAGACGTGAAGTTCGAGATGGACTTCAAGAGAGCTTATTCACGCCAGAAACTTGGTCGCTCACGTCTTCGCAAGAAGGTGAATCGTCTTGGTCGCCATCCTTCGCATCTTGATAAGCGTCATACGACTGGTGGAACTCGACGAGGATGGAAAGAGTTCGCTGGTGTTACTCCAAATACAGTAACATACATGAAGCAGTCACCAGTAAATGGGACTTTCAATGGTGTTCTGGTAGATGAAATACATGGTAAGCTTGCTCACAGTGGTCAAACTGTTGTAATCAAGCCACCAAAGAACGCACCACTATATTTCATCTGGAGTTCAGGTGCAAGGACGTTTGAAATTGTAGGAAAAACCAAGGCTCTTACTTCACTCGCAAAGGGAATGGCGCGAGCAGGTGAGCCTATTAAGATAACAAGGATAAATTATCTTGCCGCAACTTATCCTTCACCCGCAGGAACACGTCGGACAGGACGTGAAAAGATGCACGTTGCATATACTCATAAGATTAAGCACCAAGCATATATAACGTGGAATCAGAAATCAGGTTCAAGAGCTCGTTTCCCTATTATCACCAAGGGAACTCGAGGTAAGTCAATGGTGAATAGGTCTGGCATCATTCTGTAAAAGGAGGCAAGATGCTTCGAGTTGTCAATCCCTTTGTGGGGAAAGCTTTTATGGCGCACAATCCGAAAAAGCGCCGTAAGCGTCCTGCTTCGTTAAGCAAGACAAAAAGGTATCGTAAACTTAAAAGTTCTCTTTCGGTGAGAGGCTTCGGTAAAGCAAAAGGTAAGGGAGGTAAGAGTCGTATGATTTCATTCGGCAAAAAGCGACGTAAAAGCAAGAAAAGAGTTTCTCGCCGTCGCAACTTCATGGAGGCAACAGCTACACCAGCTACTAAGATTTTGCCTAGCATGAAAAACTTGACGCAGGAAGCACAGACAGCCGCTGTTGGTGCAGGTGCATTCGTGCTTTCTAACGTACTTGGTCTTGGTGTAAACAAGGTAGTAGAGATGCTACCTACATCTATGTCTGACCGAGTACAGGGCTTTATGGGTGTAGTGAAATTCGCTGGTCGTTATATCGGCGCTCGCGCACTCTCGAAGATGGTCTTCACAAAAAGCAGTGGTCTTTTGAGTAAATCAAATGGCGCACTTGTGAAGGAAATTGTAGTAATTACAGGTGGATTGGCACTGATTAATGATTTTGGGCTTCGGGATGCACTTCCTGAACGTATCCGAAAATTAGTCCCAAATCTATCAGGCATGAGTCCTATCAGTCGCATGGGAATCTCGAAGTATGTTCACGGTGGCACACTGAGCAAGTATGTTCACGGCGGCACACTGAGCGCATACGAGCGAGGTACTCCACGTCAGGGAATCAGTGCATATGCTGATTATACCAGAAGTGGTTGGAACATGCAGAGCCCAGCAAGAGCCCGTACACTCGGTGCACTTCCTGGAGGATTGGACAAGTTGCCACTCGAAACACCTGAAGTGCCGAACTACGGTATCCCCTACGGACACTAGGTCACTTCAGTAGCAAGATAAGTAACGAAGATAAGGCAAATCTGTTACCGCAACCGTGAAAGAAGTTTATATAAACCTTAACAGGAGAAAAGACCATGAACGGTCAAGGTCTACCAATTCAGCGTACCCCTACGGGTGGTACTTTTGTAAGCAGTGCCTTTCCAGAAGTTATTTCGCAGCCGCTGTATGACTCGATTCTTCTGACTGGCATTGTTCAGGGTGACGTAAGTGTGTTCCAGCAGGGCATAGGAACAAACCTTCTCTTCGCCGCAGGCTTCGGTGCAGTTGGCTCAATTTTGGCAGCAACTGCTACCAAAACAATCAACTGGACATTTTTCCGTGGTCAAGCTGGTCGTCTCGGCACTCCACAAACCTATCGCATCGAGCGCATGAACTCATGGTTCAGCACTGATGTAGAGCAGCGCCAACTCCGTGCGCTTCTGGACAACACAGCTTACAGCTTTATCGTTGACGATAAGCCGTATATCCAGACCCAGCTTCGTCATATCGCTGGTGGTAACGCTCCTACAGGTTTCGCTGGTACGACTGCTATCACGCAGATTAATGCAGGCCCAGTCGGTTCGAAGGAAGGTCTAGGGTTTCCAATTCCTATTACTATTCCTTCGCAGCACGACTTCCAAGGTCGCCTGATTTTCGACAGGCCAGTTAACTTGGCTAACCCGTTCAACGAAGCAGTAAGTCCTGCTTTGACTACGGCTGTCAAGCTGACCATCAGCCTGTACGGAGCACTGTCTCGCGCAGTCAAGTAATAGCGACAATGAAGCGGGAGGGTTATCATGCCCTCCCCTTCAAAGAAGGCGCTTTCCACCAACTAGCGGGTTTATCCTGTTAGTTCTGCTGCGGCAAGCTTGGGAAGCGCCCCCTTTGAGGAGAACAAAGATGGCAAAGACAAAACATGAGAAGATGAGTGACTCCATCCATGATTATCTTGGTGATAATCTAAAGGGTGCAGAAAGAAGAATGTCAAGAATTCTTGAAAGGGTCAGAGACCATATCGCATATCTCGAGTTAGTGTATTCCGAAAGTGAATATCACACCGCTGCCGAGGGGAAAGCAATTGACGCTTGGTGGGAAGCTGAGAAGAGTTTGAAGAGAGCAATAACAGTACTTAACAAGGTGAAATAAAGATGGCAAAGGCAAGAGTAATAAGAACAGGACTGAATCACGGGGTAGTGATTTCAACTAACGACCCAGATAAGTTTTATCTAGTTGCGACTTTTGAGACCCCAGGTGAAGCTGCCGAAGCAAAACGAAAGATGTATAAGAATAGTCAAGGAGTAAAATATCATATAGTGTCACGAAATTACTCTCCAGCTAAAGGCAAGTTCACTGGATGGACTATCACCATAGGCAGTAAGAAACGAAGAACATAATGGCAAAGCGTAAACCAAAAATTCAACTCAAGCCTCGCAAGTCCTCGAGAAATACTTGTCGAGCCAGAAAGACTGTAAACGTCAACGACTTGATTGACCAGATTAAGTTTTTAGCGTCTGCAAATCGTCTTAAGACTAAAGCAAAATTCACACAAAAAGAAAAAGATGATATTCTTGATGCGCTTACCCGAAGCAACGCAAGTTATGATATGCTTTACAAGTTAAGTGAGCGTATGAACGTAGAAAAGAATTACGAAGTCATCATCTCGATGTTGAAAAGTAAGGGTAACTTTAATACCTGTGACCAGAAATTAATCTTCGAAATGGCAGAAGCCTTTATTCGAGATGTAGGAGTGTAAAAATGAACCACGGAAGAGGCTACGAAAGAGCTACTCCTTACCCAATGGCTCAATCACAAGAAGTCCAGAGAGGACTGAAAGGTAATAGTATGAGGAATAGAAACAGGTTATATCCGCGCTCAATGCAGTCGATTGACCGCAACTACTATCCTCCAGGAACTCCACGAAATCCAGAACTGCAGACACAACCTGCACTTGAAGGCCCAGAGTTCTTTGCAGATGGTCAAATAGGCGCTCAAGAGTACGGGCCACAGGGTCAAGATATTGTGTCAGGAAGTAATAACCAAAACTTCTTCACAATTGGCTTGCCGTTCACCTATAAGATTGATGAAGCAGTAAATGGCTTTGTCGAGCTTCCACCGAACGGCGTAGGTTCATTCACAGTGAGTGTATCAGCTGATGCAGATTTCGTTATTTACGAGATTCAAGGTCAAGTTACTCGTAACTGTATTTTCCAGATTGCCGATGCAGGTTCTAACCGCATGATGGAGAACAGGCCAGTAACAGCCTTCGAGATGCTTGGTACAGGACAGCGCAACAATCAGCTTTCTGTCCCAATGCTCATCAAGGCAAAGAGCTCCATTCAGGTGAATATCACTGACCTTGGAGACTTGGCTTACAACATCTACACTGGAGGCTTGGTTCCAGATGCAGCACTTCAGCCAAGTGTCATAAATCCAGGAACTCTTGTAAACCGTATCAGTGTTGCATTCTTCGGTATCAAGCGCGTAGTGAAGGGCTAGATATGAACAGCAAAATACTATGGGCAGTCATTGGAGCAGGAAGCTTATGGGCTTTCATGAAGTTTATGAAAGGTGCTAGACAGGCTATGCCCCCTCAGCAATTGCCACAGATGGGAATACCTCAGCCTTACTTTGGTTCAGGGACTCCTGATGGTAACGATATTTGGACTGAAGAGCAATGGGCCGAGTACAATGCTCTTCAGCCTGAACCTGATATTTTTGCATCAATGACTCCTGAAGAGAAATTGATGCTGCTAGAAATGGGACAGATGAACGGTCAGCCTTACGTTGAGCTGCCTGTATATCATCCTCCGGTAGAACCAATACAAGATTTATCACAGTGGCATGATGAAGGTCATGCCTTAGCAGAAAAGATGTGGGGATACAGTGTTGTCCCTAACGCAAGTCAAGTAAACTACAAAGGGAGTCACTAATGAAAGTTGACCCAACAATGATGCTTCTCCTCGCAGGAGGCGCAGCTGGTCTTTACTTTTTGATGAAAGGTAAAGGCGGAGGTAAAGGTAGCGGTGGAGCTACTCAGGGCGATATGGCTATGATGCAGCAGATGGCTATGATGCAAGCATCTGCCTCGGCAAACCAAGAAGCAATGATGAAGCTTGTCAATGATGCTCGTAAAGCTAAACCAAATGACAATCCTTGGAACTCTCCAGATGTTCTTTTCGGATTGGCTAATCTTGGTATCGAGATTGCTGGTATGTTTGATGACCCTGACCCAACAAGTATCACCTATGGCCCAGGTGGTGGATATACAGTAGCTTGGTAATGAAAAAAGACACTGTTACAACATTGCTGTTTATTGGAGGCGCAGCTGGACTCTATTTCTTGCTAAAAGATAATATAGGTCAGGCTGCGCCAGACAATAATGATATGCTAATGATGGAACAGTTGCAACAGATGCAGATTGCTGACCAGCTACAACAGCAAGAGTTGATGAAGATTATCATGAAGGCGAAGCAGTCAGGTAATCCGCAGGAGGCTATGAATCCTTGGACTCATCCTAATACGGTTTTCAAGGCTGCAAAGCTCGGAATAGATTTAGTAGGACTTTTTGTCTAGGGTAAGTTATGGCCGTAAGTCATCGTATCAGGCGCATTATCAAGCAGAATCTAATTTCTGCTGCTGCTATAATGTTTATCAATGATTTTGAAGTAGAAACAGGTCGAGATATTACGCCTGAAGAAATAGAAGTAGCCAAGAAGCTTTTGGATACAGTAGCAGAAAGATGGGACGTTGACTCTTATTACTTTGGTTAGAATATGATAAGCTTAAGAAATCTAGATACCTCGAAGTTCAACGCTGTAACAGGAGTAGTCCTTACGGCGCTGACTGGTATTGCTTACATTCAATTCCAGCCGAAAAAGTATATACCTCATGATGCGAAGCTTGAGCCTTACATTCGTGTTATAGGGTATGGACTTTTTGGACTAGCTGCTTATGAAAGTTGGCGTATATTCAAAATGTTTAAGCATGGAGAAGCTGAATGAACAGAGCACAGCAATCTTTTATGAATTCGAAGATTCGTCGAGGAACAAGACCTACTCGATTCAGTAACCCTGTACCTACTTCTGTTCCCGAAAAAGGAATGAATCAACAATCTGGTCAGCAGCACTATGTTATGAACGAGGCTGAACCAGGAGCAGATGAAATCTGGCACGCTGGAATGGGTGCAGATGCCTATCCGCTACCAATGATTCAGCACAGAGAGGTAGACTTACGGATTGCTGATTTACCCGTCGCACTACTTTCCCAAGGAGTAGAGATACTTAATCTACAACTTGCCAAAGGAACTGCGGCAGACAAGATGCGAGTTGACTGGAACTTTAGTAATCCAGCACAAGCAACAGTATTCGATTTAGATATTAGAGTAAACGGAATGCCTTTTATAAACAGAAGGTTTGAAAAGCCGTACAACTCAACTTATCCTATTGAATTTTTCAGAAAAATGGATACAGCAACAACAATACAGTTCTTGTTAGTTTTAAAGGCAGGAGCTGTAATAGTTCCACCACTAGGAAATGTCTGTATGTGGCTTATTGTTGATGGCTACCGTGCAACTTACAGAGGATAATCGTGGGCGACCCAGTAAAAACTGAAATACCAGCTGGAACATTAGGCTTTAGCTTCAGGATGAGAGCTAATGGAGTTGGTGGTACTTTCCCAAAAACTTATGCAGTTGATGGGAGTAATCTAAATCTTACTGGACTCGTAACAGAGTTCGCTCCAATCCTTTTTCCTGGCTGGCCATCTGACCCAGGAGATAATATATTTCCAACTTTTTCAAGAGACTACGGCCCAGCTAATGGTGGAGTCGTAGCAGATGGCCTCTGTCCTAACAATGTAAGACTTTCGCAAGTTCCATTGAGCTCGATTGTAGCTAGTTATGGTATAGCTCCAGGAATAAAACAACGCAACTTACCAACAAGTTCAAACTACAACAACCCGAATTTTAGCACAGTTCCAGGAGCAGTAAATACTCTTGGTAATTTCTGTGGTATCAAGTCTATGAGGTTGCAAGTACTTGACCCGTGGCTTCCATTTAGTCGTGACTTATTGGTAAATGGTGGCTTCGCAATGAGTAATTTTGGAGCAGCATTCGAGATTGATATGTCTAACATGGGCGCAGTAACTGTTGTAAACTTAAGGTCAGATGATATTACTGTTGGAGTCACAATGGAAATGGACATTTAAGATGGACGAAGCTTCAGCAATCATAAGCATGGGTGCAGCGATAGCAACACTATGCTCTGCACTTGCAAAGGTCACGCATATGCTCTTGAAGGAGAAAGATTCAAAAATCGAGATGCTGCGAGAGTTCTACGAGATGACTAATGGAGGTAGTGATGACTAATCTTAAAATAAGAATACTCAAACTTATTCCATTCTTTAAAAGATATGTCGAGCTTGATAAAGTTGAAAAAGAATTGCGTCCGAAAGTCAAAGCTAGTATTAAGCGAGTGATGGCTAACGGAAACGAAGCCAAGAAGAAAAAGATAACTGATTCGATTTTTGAACAGATGGAAAGCTGTAACGTCAAGGTATAACCATGATTACTACTATTAGTAAATATCTTTTACCAGCTGGTGGCGCGATACTAGGGTATCTTGCTGGTGATAAGGACACAGCTGTTCGTAATGCTATGATTGGTGCTGGCGTTGGTTTCGGCGCAAAGTGGTTAACCAAGCCATCATTACTTCCAGCGAACGGACAAGAGGACTTACCTCCTCCACCAGCGAGCCAAGAACCAGCTGACGTTTCGAGCGTTCCACAGCCTAATCAGGAAGTTCTGCCATACGATAGACCAGATTATATTGCTGATACAGGCGAGCAAGAGGATTGGGCAGGTAACGACCAGTTCCCAGAAGGGGCTGTCGCAATACTGCAGACACCCTTTGCCGCAGATAGAAACGTAATGGTCACTGAAATTGTTAAGATGGGAAATGGAAATTGGGTTACTCAGCCAGGCCAGCATGTTTATTGGACTTCAGTAGGTAATATGGCCAGAGACCCAAGAGTTCATGTTCAGGAAATTTTAGACCAGAATGGCACTGTAGCATATTGGCAGCAGAATCCACAAAATCCAACAGAATTACAGTCGTATCCATAAGGAGGAAAGATGTATCGTAAAGGTAATTATGTTCTTGGAGCAACTAACGAGGTAGTCATGGTAGAAGCAAAGAAAAAGCTTCCAATAATGATTATCCTTGGCGGTGCGGCTGTGATGGCTTTTCTTGGTAGAAAAGCTAATCGTGCTAAAAATGCTCTAATTGGCGGTGCTGCAGCGTTTGCTGTGGGCCATTTTATGGCTCCAAAAGTTTCTATCGTAGTTGATGGTGAAGAAATGCCACCAGTCGATGACACCGAAGAGCAAGAAGACGAATTTTAAAGAAAGGAAGTGATTCATGGCACCTCAACC
>Ga0164315_10003809_pt1 | contig 11732 bp, 8 predicted proteins | sample GuaBasSedimGuay6_FD_113737 | JGI IMG/M metagenome (GOLD analysis project Ga0164315, IMG submission 113737) | Subseafloor sediment microbial communities from Guaymas Basin, Gulf of California, Mexico - Guay6, Core 4569-2, 0-3 cm | ecosystem: Environmental > Aquatic > Marine > Hydrothermal vents >... | reverse complement strand
TCCGGTGACCAGCAGATTGTCAGCATGCGTTGGATGGATCGCCCGGTACCTGCCAGGCAGTACAACGGGGATTTACCTCCTGCCGAGCCCGGTATCAAGGCAAATGGTCGCCTGGCTGCAATTGAAAACCGTGGGACTTTAAGAGTGGGTTATCTGAAGGCCTCCCTGCCTTTTGCTTTTCGAAATGAAAAGGGTGAAGTTGTAGGCTTTGATATGGAGATGGCGCACCACCTGGCATTGGATCTGGGTGTGGAACTGGAGTTGATCAGAATCGATCGTGAGGATATCGGTCAATTATTTGATAGTGGTCAGATAGATATTGTCATGTCCGGTATGGCGGTTACTCCAACACGCGCCAGGTTATGGGATTTTAGTATTGCACCGATGGACATGAGTCTTGGTTTCCTGGTTCCGGATCATCAACGCAAGAAATTTACCGATATTGAAATCCTGAGTGCCCGCAGGGACTTGAGCCTGGGTGTTGTCCAGTCCGACCCGGCATTCAGTCGCTGGGTGCAAGCCGGTTTGCCAATGGCGAAGATTGTCGAAATTGAGTCACCACGTTCTTTCCTGCGGGGCCAGCAACCGGAGTTGGATGCGGTGGTTTATTCAGCGGAGGGTGGTTCCGGATGGACCTTGATATATCCCGATTTCAGTATCGTTGTGCCACACAATATGAACGTCAAAGTACCGATGGCTTATCCCACGCCCAAGGGTGATGATCAGTGGACCAGGTTTGTTTCCACATGGGTGGATATGAGTATCAAAAATGGCAGAGTCGACAAGTTATTCATGCACTGGATAGGTGGTGCGGGGGCCGTACCCAGGGAACCCCGTTGGTCGGTCATTCGTGATCTTTTACATTGGGTGGAATGAGAGCCTTGCTGTAACAGCCAGGGTCAGAGTCAAGTGTACTCATACTTCGGCTCCCTGGCGTGACGGTGGAATAATTGCACATTATCATGATTCGGATTAGAACTTGAGTCCTATCAAAGTTCTGTAACCGTAATCAAGCTCAGCAGCATCATATACCGCAACTTCACCGTCATAACTTGTATAAAGTTCCAGGCCAATATAGAAATCCCTGATGATTTCCCAGTGGGCACTGGCAGTGAAATCAGTACGTATCCTGCCCCATTGCGTGAGGCTGGGGAAGACTTTCCAGGAGATATCCACAGTTCGCTCGGGTGTTCCCCGTTTGTAATACTGGTAACGGAATGAGCCCACTGCTTCAAGATTGTTGGTCGGGTCAGAGTCGTCCAGGGGTCTTTCACGGTTGGCAGCCAGGCCAATACCCAGTGACAGCCAATTGTGACCGCTAGAAATGGGTACGAATCCATAACCCGCGCCCACCAATGTCCGTAATTCAACACCCAATTGGTCATTCTGTTCCATGCTGCCAAAATAATTGAGAAATCTCGTGTTTGGCCGATAGGTCATGTGATCGATACTCAGTACATTTCGAGTGGTATTGTCGACAATTTCCTGGGTGGTGATTTCTGAACTCAAATATCCGAAAGTAATGAAATTTGGATCACGGTAGGCAGCATCTATGCCAAAGTTGTATTTACCTACTGAGCTGCTCTTGTCAAAATTGAAACCAAGATTGAAAGAAAGATCCATCCGGTCCCAGAACCCGCCACCCACGGGGTACATTCTCACCAGGTTTGCTGATGATACTTCGAGTGAGCCCTCGTCGGTGTTGATGATGAGCAAGTCTGCTTCTTCTGGATCGTTTGACTGCGGCTTATCCAGTGTGCCCAACAACTGTCGCCCATCGCTCATCTCGATTCGTTGGCCCTGGTCGCTGATGATGTCGCGTATGTTTTCCCAATCAATATAAACCGTATCCATATACTCGGTGGATAACTCCAGTTGTCCTGTGGTCATGCCCTTGATTTCACCCGTTACATGGTCGCCGTTATTGAGAATGATGATATCTGTCTTGGCCGCCAGAGCCAGCGTGCTGATACACAAGAGACATAGACTAAATGTCACAAAAATAAGTCGATTCTTCATCTTTCTTCCTGATTGCGTTGGCAAACCATGAGGTAAACTTTGTAAAATAGCCGGGGTCAGAGTCAAGTGCCAGAGTAGTTACTCTGAACAAAAAAACCCGGCGCTTAGCCGGGTTTTTTGATTAAACATTAGCGCGGAAAGTTCAGGCCAAATTACTGACCTGCACGGAACGGATAGTTTGCAAACATTTCGGCTACGCCATCCATGACGTCCTGGCGTAAATTGTCATTTTTGTCCTGCACACGACCGATCGCAACACCTTCCCAGACCATGCGTTTTTGATCGATATCAACCATATCGATATTGACGGTGCCTTCGGTATACTGGCTGACATGGGTGCTGGTGCCATATCCATAGCCGCCCCAGGTATTATACATTCCGCCACGATAACCATAATAACCGCCACCATACATTGGGTCTGAATACGTCCTCACCTGGGTTTTGTCCTGCATACGCGCCGAGACATTGATCAGCAGGTCGGGATTATCAGACAGGACGTAACCCCGTGGTTTCATTTGAGCGTCGATTGCATCGCGAAACATCTGTCCAAGCAGGCTGGAATAATTGGGATTTTCGATGCCCATGGGGGTGTAATAACCATAAGTTTTAAACTGACTGAAATCCACGCTGTGGTCGTAGTCGGACTGGATGTTAGTGGTGGAAGCGCAGGCTGTCATCAACGAGACTGCAATTATTACTGTAAGGGTCTTAAAGAAATCTTTCATTTTTTTCTCCAGAAAAATAATGATTATTGGGTATCAGTACTGGTTATGAAACTCATTATACACCCGGATTTGCCGACTGCAGATCGCATGTATTGATGCCTGGTTTACTTCAATTTCAACTGCATCTTTTTCTTGTCACCCATCAACGATGTGATTTGCTTTCTGGCACTCTCAAAACTCTTGAGCATGCTGTTGTACTCACTCCACTTCGTTACCGAGCTTGCGCGGTACAGCATTTCCTGATCATCCAGACCGAATGCCATTCTCACATACATCGGCCCCTGTTCCAGGTAGGCTTCGATCTTCTTACGGTCAGCACCGGCCAGGTTGACGCTACTGTCATCCGCAAGTTTGCCAGTCGTCTTGGAAGTAATCGTTTTAACCTTGGAAATATTGTAAACCGCATCCCGGTAAACAACAGTTTTGTCGTTGTTATAAACCTTGGTGCCACCACAGGCTGTTAGTAAAAGAATGGCTAAAACCGAGGCAGTCAGTGTAAGGACACGCCCGTATCTCCAGTTTGTCTTTGTATTGCTCATTAAAATCTCCTGATGGAACTGCTTAGTTTAATGGAAGAGTCATCAATTATCGCCTCAGGCAACTCGGTTCCAAGCGCTTCTTTTACCTCTTCCATTAAAGGTATGAGTGAATGATACCAGCATTCTTCAGCTTGTACGACGCGCACACTGCGAGGTCTTGACCAATCAAAATCATCTGCGGAATAAACCAAAAATAGCTGGGGTCAGAGTGGAAATTATAAGTCGATAAGCTCAGCCATCAATTCAGCAAGGTTAATGGCATATACATTATCCTTCATGGGGAATTTTTCCTGTCCGTTATAGACCACAAAACGATGTGTAGGCTTTATATCTTTGCAAGCTTCATAAAAACCACGCTCCAGCTTTGGTGCTGACGATCTTTTAATCTCAATGGCAATAACCCGGCCATCAGCGTGCCTGATGACAAGGTCTATTTCAGCACCGCGCGCTGTGCGATAAAAGTAGGCTTCACAACCTACAGGTAAAAAACTCAGTAGATTTTCAATTGCAAATCCTTCCCAGCTTGCACCCCCAACCGGATGACTAAATAGAGCCTCAAGTGAATTTATATTCAGTAAAGCATGGAGAACGCCGCTGTCTCTCAGGTACACTTTCGGGCTTTTTACCAAGCGTTTTTTAACATTACCGTGCCAGGGGCTCAATCTTCGAACCAGTAGTAAATCTGTTAGTAAATCAACATACCTGACAACTGTCTGACCGCTAACCCCAAGGCTGCCCGCCAATTTGGCGGCGTTTAACACAGTGGCCTGTGAATGAGCAAGCATTGTCCACAATCGCCGCAGCGTCTCCGCTGGAATTCTGGGACCAAACTGTGGAACATCACGTTCAAGATAGGTTTTGATGAATGCCTGGCGCCATTCCACGCTGATGCTATCTGATGGAGATAACAGACTGTCCGGAAATCCACCACGTAGCCACAAGGTATCAATACTTGAATGCGCGGCAGAAATTTCGATGGCAGTGACAGGGCTCATCTCCACATACGCAATACGCCCGGCAAGGCTTTCCGAGGATTGCTTCAAAAGGTCAATAGACGCAGAACCAAGAATTAAAAACTGACCATTGCGTCTGCCAGTGCGCCTGCCTTTGTCTATTAAGCCACGTAATGCCATGAATAATTCAGGTTTACGATGAACCTCGTCCAAAATAATCAGTTTGTCATTATGGGACTCGAGATAAGAAACAGGATCGTCCAGCTTTGCCAGATCCTGATGATTTTCCAGGTCAAGATATATGCAAGGGCGTCTGGCGCTTATGGCCTGCGCCAGCGTTGTTTTACCAATTTGTCTTGGACCTAACAAGCCGACTGCGGAGAAATTTGTCAGCTTGTCTTCAACAATGGTAAGTGTTTTTCGGTCAATCATTGTTGTAAATATACTATCTCATGGAGAAATTACAACATTAATAGCCACCAATGCAATGGTATCAGGTCGGGATTTTCAATCTTTCAGCTCTTCGTAAGGGAATCCAACACACTGTGCAGTGATTACTTTTATGTACGCAGTGCCATTCCGCGATGGGTTGCTTTTGCGGCAAGTCAATGGGTCACCGCCCTTAATTGATATACCCTCATTCCTCTCATATAGTGTCTGTCTCAAACAAGAAAGAGGTGCCATCATGAAATCCATGCCAGATTCCTCACCGGATAAGGAAATCATCAAAACTTTTGAAGCAGGCGGGGTGGTGGACTACCTGGAGTACCTGAAGTCAGGTAAAAGGGTCTTTTGGGTCAATTTCAGGGCCGGCGTAGCCAAGGGCCTGGGACTGACCGTAGGCATGACGGTGGTTGTTGGTATTGTTGTGTGGATACTGACGATGTTGATAAACCTGCCCATTGTCGGGGAGTATTTTGCTGATGCGAAAGAATATGTAACCCAGTACGCGGATAGCACCAACTATGAGGATGAGTTTGCGGAACAAATTCGCTTGTTGAGAGAAATTGATAAAAATATGAAAACTGATGAAAACACAGAGACTGGGGCAAGCACTGAAACTGAGTAGCCGTAGGGTGCGTAAATGTTACGCACGGGCATCAACCGAAACCAATCCAGCCTTTAATTCGTGGGTAACATTTATCCACCCTACCTGTAAAAAAAAGCCCGGGCTGAATGATCAGCCCGGGCTTTCTTGCTATCAGCTATGCTGGCAGTGTTATGCAAGCAACGGCTATTTGTCGCCCCCAGCCTTTGTAATTGATTCCATTACATTATCCAGATTGAAGCTGCCGGGCTTCTGTCGTGGTGGAAATTCGCGAAAGCTTTGTAGCCATTGACCAACGTAAGCACCGGCTGGTGCAAATACGAACATATGATCTACCCACCATCTTGGATAGCCTATGGATTCATCATGGGCACGCTCGAACGGATCCATGCGCAAATTGGCGAGCATCGGCGCGCGCAGCGCAGTGAATGGGTTTTGCCAAACGTGATATCCATGGGCATCCTGCATCAGGAAAGTGATTTTCCAGTTGTTGTAACGCAGGGCCGCAACACTGCCGTCGTCGGTCCAGTACAGAAACTCTTTACGGGGCCACTCGGCTTCACCTTTCAGAGCAGGCATCAGGTTGTAACCGTCCAGGTGAACCTTGTAGTTCATGCCGCCGACTCTTTTGCCCTTTAGCAGGTCCTCTTTCACATCGGGCTCACCCGCTGCGGCCAGTAATGTTGCCAACATGTCTTCATGCGCACCGATCTCGTTATTGACGGTACCCGGTTGAATGACGCCAGGCCAGCGAATCGCGGTGGGTACACGGAATCCACCTTCCCACTGAGTGGCCTTCTCGTTGCGAAACATCGTCGTGCCGCCATCGGGCCAGCTGAACACTTCCGCGCCATTGTCCGTGGAGTACATGACGATGGTGTTGTCTTCAATTCCCAGTTCTTTGAGCTTGTCGAGCAGTTGGCCGACGTGGCCATCATGTTCAACCATACCGTCGGCGTATACACCGAGACCGGTCTTACCTTCCGACTCTGGTTTCAGATGCGTCCAGATATGCATGCGAGTGCTGTTCCACCAGACAAAGAAGGGTTTGTCAGCCTTGACTGCCCGGTCCATGAAGTCGATCGCTCTTGCAGTGACTTCCATATCGACCGTTTCCATACGCTTGATCGTCAGCGGCCCGGTGTCTTCGATTCTTCCATCAGCAAAAGAGTGGATTACACCACGTGGACCGAACTTCTTTTTGAACTCCGGATCTTTCGGATAGTCGGCATGTTCCGGCTCTTGTTCCGCATTCAGATGATAGAGGTTCCCGAAGAACTCATCGAAACCGTGGTTGGTCGGTAACATCTCATCACGGTCACCCAGATGGTTCTTGCCGAATTGACCCGTCATGTAGCCCAGCGGTTTGAGTAGACCGGCGATCGTTGGGTCTTCCTTCTGCATCCCTTCCGGTGAACCAGGCAGTCCGACCTTGGTCAGGCCGGTGCGCATTGGCGATTGTCCCGTGATGAACGCGGCTCGACCGGCGGTGCAGCTCTGCTGGCCATACCAGTCTGTGAATACGGCACCCTCTTTGGCGATGCGGTCAATATTCGGTGTCTTATACCCCATCATGCCCATGTTGTAGGCACTGATATTGAATTGGCCAATATCGTCACCCCAGATAACCAGGATATTGGGTTTGTCGGCCGCTAGTGATGTGGCACTTACTGCCAGCATCAGCAATGTGATTGACCATATGGCCAGTTTCCTTTTTTGTATCATGTTGTCCTCCAATTAAAGACGCTCTTTTAATCATCCAGCATACAACAAATGACTTTCCGATAAAATTACAAACCCGACCAGGGCCGTCACATTTCTACTGCCCATACAGACTGTCGTCTTCTGCCAGCTAAAACATGTTTGAATAAACAAACTTCTCGTAATGATTATCATTTCTATGAACCTGTGACCACGATTTCACCTATAATCCCCTGCTTTCAGTCACTAAGAAGCAAATTATATGCAGATTCGCCGCACCAAGATCATCGCCACCCTCGGTCCAGCCACCGATTCTTCGGAGAGCTTAAAGGCTTTAATCGAGGCCGGTGCAGATGTTCTGCGTATTAATCTCTCTCATGGTACACACGAGGAGCAGGCCGCCAGGGCGAAGCAGGTCAGGGCAGTGGCTAGGGAGCTCAGGAAAGAAGTTGCAATACTGGCTGACCTGCGTGGGCCAAAGATACGTCTTGAAAGGTTTGTTGATGGTTCAGTTGAATTGTTAACGGGTGATACTTTTACGCTGGATGCTTCGGATGAACCAGCCCTGGGTGACCAGTCTCGTGTAGGGGTTACCTATAAAGGTCTTGCCGACGACGTTTCCCCCGGTGATCTCCTGTTGCTCGATGATGGGCTGTTGACCATGCGTGTTGTCGAGATCAAGGCCAGGGACATCATCTGTGAGGTTGAGGTAGGCGGTATTTTAGGAGATCGCAAAGGCATCAACGTGCAGGGTGGTGGGTTATCACTGCCTGGAATTGCCGAACATGACATCGTGGATATCCCAAGGGCAGCAGCCATGGGTGCTGATTACCTGGCGGTATCGTTTCCACGTAATGCAGATGATATGAACGAAGCGCGTCGACGTTTACGTGAAGCCGGTAGTGATGCGAGTCTGGTGGCGAAAATTGAGCGTACCGAGGCTATTGAAAACCTGGAAGAAATAATTGCGGCATCCGATGCGGTGCTGATTGCCCGTGGTGACCTGGGTGTGGAAATCGGCGACGCCGAACTGCCGGGTCTGCAAAAACTGATCACGACAAAATCATTGGAACAAAACAGGGTGGTGATTACCGCCACGCAAATGATGCAGTCCATGGTGGATAGTCCCATTCCTACAAGGGCAGAGGTACTGGATGTCGCCAATTCGGTATTTGATGGTACTGATGCCGTCATGTTATCGGCTGAAACTGCCGTGGGACAGCATCCACATACCGTGGTAGAGGCGATGAACAGGATATGCCTGGGTGCGGAAAGGCATGCGGATACCCGTCTGAACTGTGACCAGTTAAATGTTCAGTTTCAACGTATTGACCAGGCCATTGCAATGGCAGCCATGTTTATGGCAACCAATGTTCAGGTGCAGGCTATCGTGGCACTGACCGAGTCAGGTTCCACCGCACAATGGTTGTCACGAGTCCGTTCTCCTGTGCCGATTTTTGCCTTGTCACCACTACGTGATAGCCGTCGCCGTATGGCACTGTTCCGTGGTGTATATCCAATCGCACATGATTTCCCCAGCGCGAGTGTAGAAGAAACGCTGGCTGGAGGTGTGCGGCTGTTGTTCCTGCAAGGTCTTATCAAGGCGGGTGAACGGATTATCATGACGATGGGTGATCACACCGGTAACGAAGGTGGCACCAACTCGCTACGCCTGGTGCAGGTTGGAGAAGACGGTTTTGTGGAATACAACCCGTCGCTGGATATTTGTCCGATCAACGTGGATTAACACGTGGTGCGTAATAAATTTCGCACCCCATGAGATGGTTTTGCGGTTAAAATTAAAGGTCGTCAACAGGCCCATTCCGGGCACTGAATCGTTTCGGAAGGAGTAGATTATGAGCAATATGGAACTGGTGAAAACTGCCCAGGCCATGGTCGCTGAAGGTAAAGGCATCCTGGCAATTGATGAAAGTACAGGTACCTGTACGAAACGGTTTGATGCTATCGGGGTCGAGTGCAGCGAAGAAACACGCAGGGACTACCGGGGATTGCTACTCACAGCCCCGGGTCTTGGTGAATATGTCAGTGGTGTCATCCTGTTTGATGAAACCCTGCGTCAATCGACTGCTTACGGTGTTCCCTTTGTAAAGCTTATGCAGGATGCCGGTATCATCCCCGGTATCAAGGTTGATACGGGTGCCCATCCGCTGGCAGGTCACGCAGGTGAAAAAGTCACCGAGGGCCTGGACGGTTTGCGTCAACGTCTTAAAGAGTATTCGGAGCTGGGTGCGCGCTTCGCCAAGTGGCGGGCGGTCATTACGATCAGTGACAGTACACCGACCTCGGCTTGTATTGAAGCAAACTGCCACGCCCTTGCGCGTTATGCCGCTCTCTGTCAGGAAGCTGGAATTGTTCCTATTGTGGAGCCCGAAGTGCTGATGGATGGAGCGCATACACTGGACGCCTGCTACGAGGTCACGGAAGCGACTTTGCGTACCTTGTATAACCAGATGTACGAGCAGAATGTGTTACTTAATGGATCGATTCTTAAAGCCAGTATGGTGATTTCCGGCAAAGATTGCTCCGAACGTGCGGGTATACAGGACGTTGCGAACTCTACCATCGAGTGCCTGCTGAACACTGTGCCGGCTGCTGTGGCGGGTGTGGTTTTCCTTTCCGGTGGTCAGGGCAATGAAGAAGCCACGGCTCATTTGGATGCGATGAATAAACTGGGCAATTTCCCGTGGCCCTTGAGCTTTTCCTATGGCCGCGCATTGCAGGCCCCGGCACTGGCTCTTTGGGGTGAAGATATCAAAAACAATATCTCCGCTGCCCAACAGGTCCTGGTACATCGCGCTCGTATGAACTCATTGGCCGCAAGCGGTCATTACGAAACTGCGCTTGAACAAAGTTAAACATCACACATAAGCAAACAGGCGGTTCGGATTGTAACCGGGCCGCTTCGCCTATACTTGTCAACATAATTCCATGAAAGATAATTATAAAATTGAGGCCTTCTGAATGAACGTCAAGTTATCCCTACAAGCTCAGGATGTCGATCCTGCTGAAACAAACGAATGGCTGGACTCCATGCAAGCTGTTATAGAGCGTGAAGGGCTCGGACGTGCACATTTTCTATTGGAACTACTGGTTGATTACACGCGTCGCTCGGGTGGCCACCTGCCATACGACGCGACCACCGCATATATCAACACGATTCCACCCGACCAGGGCGCAAAATTACCCGGCGATTATGAACTCGAAAGACGTATCCGGTCGTTAACACGCTGGAATGCACTGGCCATGGTACTGCGTGCCGGCAAACGTGGCGGGGAACTGGGTGGTCATATCGCCAGTTTTGCTTCGGCGGCTTCCCTGTACGATGTCGGTTTCAATCATTTCTTTCGTGGCCCGGATCACGAGGGCGGTGGCGACCTGGTATACATCCAGGGGCATTCGTCACCAGGTATCTATGCGCGGGCCTTTCTTGAAGGCAGGATCAGCACCGAACAAATGGACAGTTTTCGCCAGGAAGTCGATGGACATGGATTAAGTTCCTATCCACATCCCTGGTTGATGCCGGATTTCTGGCAATTACCGACCGTTTCGATGGGTCTCGGGCCGATCATGGCGATTTACCAGGCACGTTTTCTCAAGTACCTGCACAACCGTGGTATCGCAGATACATCAAATCGTAAGGTCTGGTGTTACCGGGGTGATGGTGAAACTGATGAGCCCGAATCATTGGGTGCTATTTCACTGGCGGGCCGTGAAGGTCTGGATAACCTGGTGTTTGTTATCAATTGCAACCTACAGCGTCTCGATGGTCCGGTACGTGGTAACGGAAAAATTATCCAGGAACTCGAAGGTGTCTTCCGTGGCGCAGGCTGGAATGTGCTCAAGGTTATCTGGGGCTCAAGATGGGATGCCTTACTTGCAAAAGATAAGGACGGCCTGTTGCGTAGGCGTATGGAAGAAGTGGTTGATGGTGAATATCAGAATTACAAGGCCAAGGGTGGTGCGTATACACGCGAGCACTTTTTTGGTGCCTATCCGGAACTACTGGATATGGTTTCCAATATGTCCGACGAAGATGTCTGGCGTTTGAATCGCGGCGGTCATGACTCCCATAAAATCTATGCGGCATATCACGCTGCCACCCAACACACCGGTCAGCCTTCGGTTGTGCTGGCCAAGACGGTCAAAGGCTATGGCATGGGGGACGCCGGTGAAGCACTGAATATCTCCCATCAACAGAAGAAAATGGACGAGGAATCCATTCGCCTGTTCCGCAACCGTTTCAAGGTTCCCATCTCCAATGAAGAACTTGCTGATTTGCCTTACTACCACCCGGGTGAGGACAGTGAGGAAATCAAATACATGCAAGCGCGCCGGGAAGCCCTGGGTGGTTACCTGCCACAGCGCCGGGTCCAGTCAAACCCATTGGAAGTGCCACCTTTGGAGGCATTTCAATCACTCCTCAAGGATACCGGTGATCGTGAAATAAGTACCACGATGACTTTCGTGAGGGCCCTGGCTATCATGCTCAGGGACAAGAATGTAGCCAAACATATCGTACCTATCGTTGCAGACGAAGCACGTACTTTTGGTATGGAAGGTATGTTCCGTCAGCTGGGTATCTATTCATCCAAAGGACAGCTTTACACACCGGTGGATTCTGACCAGCTGATGTTCTACAAGGAGGACACCGGCGGTCAGATATTACAGGAAGGTATTTCTGAAGCCGGAGCCATGTCATCCTGGATCGCTGCAGCTACCAGTTACG
>Ga0164315_10003808_pt1 | contig 11732 bp, 10 predicted proteins | sample GuaBasSedimGuay6_FD_113737 | JGI IMG/M metagenome (GOLD analysis project Ga0164315, IMG submission 113737) | Subseafloor sediment microbial communities from Guaymas Basin, Gulf of California, Mexico - Guay6, Core 4569-2, 0-3 cm | ecosystem: Environmental > Aquatic > Marine > Hydrothermal vents... | reverse complement strand
TTCACTTGCCCCCTGGCCAAGAGACACAACAGCTATGACAGCAGCAACGCCTATAGTTATACCAAGCATCGAAAGGAACGTTCTGGTTTTGTTGGACATGATGGATCTTAGAGATTCTTTGAAGAGCTCGAATATCAAAATCTCACCTCTTCTTTTATGATCTTTCCATCTTTCAAATGAATCACACGATGGGCTATGATAGTAACATCTGGATCATGTGTCACGATTACGATGGTCAAACCTTTTCTGTTCAAATCTTTCAAAATGTTTATCACAACTTCTCCACTCTTCGTATCAAGGTTCCCAGTGGGTTCATCGGCAAGTATGACCTTTGGATTATTCGCTAAAGCCCTTGCTATGGCCACTCTCTGTTGTTGTCCTCCTGAGAGTTGAGAAGGCCTGTGCTTCATCCTGTCGGAAAGTCCCACCATCTCTAAAAGCTTTTTTGCCCTTTCAACTCTCTTCCTTTTTGGGATACCAGCGTATATCATTGGTAATTCCACATTTTCGAGGGCCGTGAGACGTGGTAGGAGGTTGAACTGCTGAAATACGAACCCTATAGTTTTGTTTCTTATTCTTGCAAGTTCTTTTTCCCTTAAATTCGATACATCTTTTCCATCTATTAACACCCTTCCAGATGTGGGTCTGTCCAGACAACCGGCAAGATGCAAAAACGTTGATTTTCCACTTCCAGATGGACCCATCACGACTAATATCTCACCATCTCTGATCTCCAAAGAAAGATCATCTAGAGCTTTTATCTCCTCACTTCCCATTTTGTAAATCTTTGTAACATTTTCAAGGACCACCAATTGGATTACCTCCTCGGTGCACCAAGGAATCTAGGAGTGATCTTTGGAAGTTTATTTTTCAAAACCTCGGTTTTTTTCCCTATAACGATCACATCGCCTTCTTTCAGTCCATCTTTGATTTCTGCGTAATATTCTCCAATGTAACCCACTTCAACGGGTTGCTTTTTCACACCGCCTTCTGTTTTCAACTCAACGTAATACCCATTTGATGTATGGCCAAGTGCATTTGTCGGCACAGTTAAAACACCTTTCTTGCTTATGATCACGATACTCACATCACACGAAAGGCCCGGGACAATTCGCTTGTTTTCAACATCTGTTTCAAAGCCGAGCTCTATCGGAAAAACATTCAACCCGCCACTCGTTATGGCAATGGGAGATATGTAGGTTACAACTGCGGGAACTTCCAACCCACCAAGACTCTCAAAATGAACTATCGCTTTCTGACCTATAGTTATCTTTCCAAAATCGATTTCATCCACAGCTCCCTCGATGTGCAGTTTTTTATCGTTTATCACCGTAGCGACAACCTTTCCCACATTCAGGATATCTCCTTCCCTCACATCAACGCTTACTACAACCCCATCTATGGGTGATTTTATCTTTGTCCTCTCAAGATTTTTCTCTGCTATCTGTAATTCCAGTTTTCTTTGCTCCAATAACAGTTTTGAACCGCTTATCCTAGCGTTCTCATAATTCTGAAGTGCTTTTATACGATTCAAAAGGTAATCGTCATCGTCTAACTCAACCAAAATGTCTCCTTCCTTGACCCTATCTCCCTTTTCGACAAACACTCTTTCCACAACCCCTGATACAAGACTTTTGACCTTGCATTCTTCATCTGAAACGACTTGCCCCGATATATCCACACTTTCAAAGAGAATCCCCCTCTTGACGGTGTATTCATAGTAATCCGTTGGATTCTGCACTTTCTCGTTTTTTCTTAAATTACAGGATGCGGTGAGAGAGAACACAATTAAAATCACCATTAGAAGAGCCACTATTTTGTATCTCATTCCATCACCTCCGAAGTCAAATCCATTCCCACAACGGATAAGAGATCCAGCTTCAGTAGAATTTCATTGATCTTTTGTTCTTCCAGTTCCAGCTCTTTTTCCTCAACATTCAATCTAGAAAGTGTTAAATCTTCTTCGTTTATCAGACCTTGCTTGAATTTTCGAGAAGCTCTTTCATACTCACTTCTGGCCAATTCGAGGTCGATCTCTGCTAACTCTCTTTGTTGCTTTACCATCTCCAAATCCTTCTTTATCCCCTCAAATTCTTTTTTCACAGTATCCAAAAGGTTTTCATAATTTGCTTTTGCTATCCTATAATCCAATCTTATACTCTCTACTTTCTCTTCTCTCTCTCCTCTGTCGGAGATACTCCACTTGAGCTCAAATCCTATAGAAAAATTTTCCGAGCCTTGTGGGGGATTTTCGAACCAGTTGAGGTATAGCCTTGGTGAAGGGAGATACTCCAGCAAGATTCTTCTTTCTCTTTTTTTAGAAGCCTCTAATAGTATCTTCTGGGCTTTCACATCCAATCTGTTTTCCACGTTGAAATCCCTTACATTGACCCTTATAAGGCTTTTCACGATATCCATGACCTCTTTGTACAGCTCATCATTTACCTTTACAGTGTCTATAAGATCCTTCTCAAGTTTTTTTATATTACTTTCAAGAGAAATGATGTTTTTCTCCATAAGCAATATCTCATCCTTCGAAATCGTGCGACCTTTTTTACCCTTATCCTCCTCGAGTTTCTTCCTCATGATTTTTATTCTTTCGCTCAGTATCTCCGTTTTTCTTCTTTTCAACCAGCTATCGAGAATTTCTTGAACTAACTTTTTGAAGACTCTGTTTTTGCTGCTGAGAAGATCCCATTTTCTTTTCAAGAAATTCGAGAAAGTCTCCAAATCATCGATTCTCTCATCGTCGAATAATTCCTTCGATAGAGAGAAAGTCCATCCTCTTTCAGCAACGTTCCTTTCATCCAAAGAGATGGTGTTCGAAAGGAGAAATGTCCATCCTTCTATGTTGAATGAAATAGTAGGATTCATCTCGAGATGGAATTCGTCATAAAGGGATAATCGAGTGTCAAGATCGAAATATGGTAGAAACCAAAGAGTATCGCTCCTCATGAGTTGTTTCGCCTCGTTCATGTGTTCTAGAGCGGTTAGATATCCGGTATCGCTCTCAAGCCTTTCTCTCAGCAGATCCACAAATGTTTCGGATACAACTGTTAAAGGTATTATGAGCACGAAGAGGATGATTTTTTTCATCTTCACTCATCTCCTCATCTTCATGAAAGGATCCTCAAAGCCACTGTTTATCAGAAAATCGATCAACGATAACATGTATGATTTTTCAGCTTGAAAGAGTGCTCTTTCTTTCGATAAGAGCTGGTTCAAGGAGATCATGTATTCTCTCTCAGATATTATCCCCTTTTCGTATTTCTTCCTTGCATTTTCCAGATTTTTCCTTTCGAGCTCATAAGCTCTTCTTGCGATGAGGAGGTTTTCATAGAGATATTTGAGATTGAAAACCTTCTTCTCGTAATTTTTCATTGAATTTCTCCTGGCTATGTCCAATTGCCTTCTGGCGTTTTTGAGCTCTCTTTCTGCTTTATCTGTATCGTACGAAGATTCCGCCATTTCAAGATTGAGTTTTGCTACTTCTAAAGCTATTTCTTTTATTTTTACATCGAGATCACTCTCGAGAAAGGTGCGAGAGGAAGGAAGCTCGCCGGGAGAAAGCATGAGCGTTGATGTTGAAAATACATCTGCTGAGATACTTGTTCTCCATTTCAGATCTTCAAGTGTTTTCTCGTATTCAAAATTGGTTTTCTCAAGATCCAATTTTGCTTTTTCATAGCTTATACTAGCGTCTTCTAGTTCCTCATAGGTTATTATGCCTCTCTCATGAAGTGTTTTTTTATCGTTCAAATCCATTTCTGCCAGTTTGAGTGAATTCTCTTTTATTTTGAGATCCAACATTTGATCTATAGCTGAATAATACAGTGTCACTATATCTTGATAGAATTTTAAAAGAGAATTCCTGTAGGATTTTTTAGAATTTAAAAACGATTGTTCAGCGATCAATTCTTCTCTCTCTGTTTTTGCTTCGATCAGGGATTTTTCATGATCTTCTATCGCTTGTTCGTAGGTTTCAACAGCTATCAGATATTCCCGATCGTTTTCTCTTGCATTGTTGATGATATCTGTTAAACTCGCGGAAAATAAGAAGGTGAACAAGCACGTCGTGATTATCGCTATAAAGAGTCTTTTCATCAGATTCACCTCCATAGGGTGAAGAATTGCTGGTATGATTATCCCATGATGTAGCTCGAAAACGGAAACATATTAATCGTTTTTTAACCAAGTGAAGTGAAGGAGAGGGTTAAAAAACGTATAGAGGATATTATGGAAAACATAAGAAGCTACCTGAAAACAGGTGCCCCAAAATGGAGCGTTGATCTTATCAGCAAATATTAAAAAATGAGGGGGACTTTCATTCCCCCTGGGGTGTTGTGTTCTCCGTTGATGTCGAAGGAAGGTTTTCTGAGGGTGTTGAAGAAAGAATGGCCTTTATTTGTTCATAGGCTCCTTCAAAATCCATGTAATCAGGCGCTATCTCTTTCAAAGAATCAAGGTAATACTTTGCGGATGTTGCATCTCCCATGGAGATACTCATATCGTATAGGTCATAGTACGCTTCCGCTCTCACGTCGGTTGAAACATCCGTCGCCATAGCGACTGTCAAGAGACCTATCTGTGTCTGAAGAATATCGTTGAGAATGGAAGAGACTTGGCCATATTGTATGAAAGGTTTCAGCCTGCTGTAAAGTTGTGAGTAATACTCAAATCTAACGTAACGATCTTCAGGTTTTATCTGAACCATACGCCTTAGAACCTCCATGGATGTTGGGAAGCCTTCATAGAGGTCCTCGACAGTCTTCCTATAGAGATCCTCTATTTCATCGAGTTGCGCCTGTACCTTGGATATTTCCTGCTCGAGCTCATCTTTGCTGAGCTCACCGTACTTTTTCTTTAAATTCTCAGAGATCTCTTTCCCCTCTTCAAGATCCTTCTTATAACTTTTCAAACCCCTCAACTCGTTCTCTTTCTGAAATTTTAAATCCTCAGAGACAACAACAAATATGGCTTTGAGCTCGTCTTTTGCATCCTCTCTTATATTGCCTTCCTCAAATATATAGTTCTTCAGTTCTTTCCATATATCTTCTTCATCCCTCTCTCTTTTCATAACCTCTAGCCAGTATCCATAGACCTCATCTTTTATAACGTAAGATATATGCTTTTCTTTCTTGTAATTTTCGATCCATTTATTGTACTTCTCGTTCGATATTTGAGATTTAACATCTTGGAAGGCATCCGAAATAACGAAATTTTCATATGTATCAACTTTTTTAATATCCTTAACTTTGAAAACATACCATTTATCGAATACGTTGAAAGGTCCCACGATGCTGTTAGGGGAGGCACTGAATACGATGTTATCCACTTCATCACCGAGTATACCTCTACCGAAGGAGTTCAACTCTTCCGCTTCCAAATCCATAGAGGTAGCAGCTTTTTCAAAACCAATTTCAGCTGCTTTATTAACGAATGCTCTTGCATCTTCCTCTTTATCGAAAGAGACGGATACGAGATCCGCTTTATCGTATTTGAGCATTATATCCTTTTTATGCTCTTCGTAGTATCTCTTAACTTCGTCATCTGTCACGCTCATTACCTTTTCTCTTACTTTCTTCAGTGTCAACTCCTCTTTCACAGATGGCTTGAGATAGTTATTTATGTAATTCGTTAAAGTGCCGTACCTTCTGATTATGAGAGATTGCTTCGCCTTATCCCTCTTTATACCCTCGAGTATGTTGTTGACTTCTCTATCTATCTCCTTTTTGTTTGGAAGAAGATTTTCCTCATTTGCGTAATACATCATCACTTTGTTCTCCAGTATTTTCTCAAGAACCAAAGCTTTCAGTTTCGGGTCTTCGAATACAGGATCGAGAGAATAGGTTGGAAGATTTCTCAGAAGGTCACTATATTTCGTTTCCAACTCCCATCCCATAACCCAGTAAGTGGGATCGTTCATGGGAGTTCCGTCTTTCGTAAGGTACGCAACAGCATCCTCCAGGGAATGCTGCACTTTAGGAGCGCTCGATCTCATATACGCAGCTATTGACCACCACGCTATTCCCGCTATAAAAAAGCCAGCAACCACCCATATGATGAGTCCCTGCCATTTTTTCATCCACCTTCTCATACATCAGCACCCCTTTCATCCAGGACTTTTTCCTCTTCCTCGAATTCGATGGGTCTGACTAGTGGGAAAGGAATGACATCCCTTATACTTGGGGAATCAGTAACGAACATGACGAATCTGTCTATACCAAGACCCAACCCTCCAACTGGGGGCATTCCATATTCCAAAGCCCTTACAAAATCTCTGTCCATCATATGAGCCTCTTCATCTCCTGCCTCTCTGAGCTTGGCTTGTTCTTCGAATCGCTTCATCTGATCAACCGGATCGTTCAACTCACTGAAAGCATTTGCTATCTCCCTTCCAAAGATTATCAATTCGAATCTCTCCGTAACCCTTGGATCATCCCTATGCCTTTTAGCAAGGGGAGATATCTCCACAGGATGATTTAAAAGAAAAGTCGGATTCACTATCTCATCTTCCACAAGATCCCACAACTTCTCTATGAGATGTCCTCTGGTCTTCATGGCAGGCTCTACACCTTTCTCCTTCAGCTTTTTCAAAAGTACATCGTCTGGATCTTCAACTATATCCACTCCCAAACGTTCTTTTATGAAATCCCTCATGTCAATCCTCTTCCAAGGTCTTGAGAAATCTATCTCTACCCCCTGATATTCTATCTTCAGGTTCCCACACATTTTTTCAATGATGAAAGTTACGAGTTCTTCTGTGAGGTTCATGATATCAGTGTAGTCCGCGTACGCTTGATATAACTCCAAAGTGGTGAACTCTGGATTGTGCTTATAGGATACACCCTCGTTTCTGAAGTTCTTACCTATTTCGTATATTTTTTCAAAACCTCCAACTATCAATCTCTTGAGATACAATTCCGGTGCGATCCTCAGATACATGTCTATGTCATAGACGTTCAAATGCGTTATGAAAGGCTTCGCAGCGGCTCCTCCTGTTACATAGTGAAGTATGGGCGTCTCAACCTCTATGAAACCCTTGTTATCGAGAAAATCCCTTATGAGCTTTATCACTTCGAACCTTTTTTTGAACCTTTCCAGCGCAGAATCGTTTATTATCATCTCAACATACCTTTGTCTGTAAATGATTTCTTTATCCTTCAATCCATGCCATTTTTCTGGTAATGTTCTGAGAGCTTTGCTGAGTATCCTAAAGTCTTCTACGAACACCGTTAGCTCTCCTGTTTTACTTTTAAACGGGAAACCCTTTATACCAACAACATCCCCTATATTGACGTATTTTTTAAATACCTTGAATTTTTCATCCCCTACCGCTTGTCTGTTTATGTATATCTGCACCCTTCCCGTTGAGTCCTTTATATGAAAGAAAGAGCTTTTTCCATGATGCCTGATCGATATTACCCTCCCAGCGACGGAGAGTTTCTCATCCTCTCTGGCCTCACCTACATTCAAGGTTTCTTCATACTTCCTTCTTATATCCATCGTTGTATGAGTCTTTTCGAACCTATAAGGATAGGGTTCTATCCCCATCTTTCTTAGTTCCTCTACTTCTTCTATCCTGCGTCTTCTTACCTCTTCTATCACCAAATCACCCCCATCATTCTGGTCCTATTCCGATAATTTCATAACGGAACGTTCCTTTAGGAGCTTTTACTTTCACAACATCCCCTACCCTCTTACCCAACAGACTCCTTCCGAGGGGTGAATCAGAGCTGAGTTTTCCGTTGAATATATCCGCTTCCTGGGGTGTGACCAGTCTGACTTTGTATTCTTCATTGGTATCCAAATTTCTAAGGATAATCCAGTGTCCAAGTCCCACCTCACTGGCTTCTGCATTTTCTATTATCTGAGCGTTGTTTAGAATCTGCTCTATTTCCATGATCCTACTTCCTATTCTTCCCTGCTCATTCTTCGCAGCCTCGTACTCAGAGTTCTCTGCAAGATCTCCCAACTCCCTCGCTTCTTTTATCCTCTCCGATATCTCGTACATGAGCTTTCTTCTCAATTCTTCAAGTTCTTTCTTCAAACTCTCGTAACCCTCTCTCGTTAGGTATATGACCTTTTTCATCTCTTCACCTCCCTTTCTTTCTTCAATTCCCTGACAATATCCAGAAATTGATCTATTTCTCTGAAATCCCTGTAAACAGAGGCGAATCTAACATAGGCAACTTGATCTAATTCTTTCAAACCGCTCATGACCAGTTCACCTATGACTTTTGTACTCACCTCAGGGTTTCCCATCTTTTGGATTTCAAGAACGACCCGATCAACCAGCTTTTCCTTATCTTCGTAAGTTACAGGTCTTTTCTCACACGCTTTCAATATTCCCCTCATTATCTTACTTCGATCGAATTTTTCCCTTCTTCCATCTTTCTTTACAACCAGGACCGGCCCCACTTCGTATCTCTCATAAGTTGTGAACCTTGCACCACATTTTGGACATTCTCTTCTTCTTCTGATGACAGCTCCGTCGGATGTTGGCCTTGAATCCAGAACTTTGGTATCCTCATAACCACAGAAAGGACACTTCACATTTCATCGCCCCCTATTCTGGAAGCGATATCCATGATTTTCTTGATCCTTCTATATACCATCGCTTTTGTCATCGGTGGATCCATCAGATATCCTAGTTCCCTAAGGCTGAGGTCTTCGTTCTCAAGCCTTAAAACAGCTATTCTTCGTAATTCCTCAGGGAGCACCTCCAAACCCACACTCTCTATTATCTTCCTTATAGCCTCTATTTGCCTGGCGTTACTCGTTCCCACTCTTACAGCATTCGCAGATATGAAATTCAAGCTTCTGTTGACATCAGACTTTATAGATCTTTCTTCCACTATCTTCTCGTAGAATTTTACACTCTCGTATGCACCTACTATATTCAAAAATTCAATTATATCCCTTGACGATTTGATATAGATTCTGAAGTTATATTTTAAGCTGACTATGTTGGATTTTATCCCAAAAAGTTTTAAAAGTTTTTCTTTAATGCTTTCTAAAATTCTCTTGTCAAACGTGCTCATCTCAAGATGGTAGTGGTAACGAGGATCGGTAACAGATCCTGAAGAGAGAAAAAATCCCCTCAGAAAGCTGGAGAAAAACGCCGTATCTTCAGGTATACCCACATTTAAAATATCAGGTAAGATACCCTCATTCCTCAGATTCAGAACTATCCTCTTTCTTCCTAACCTCTCCTCTTTGAATATCTCTAAAGATCTCTCACACAATTTAAGGTATCTAATAATCGTTACGAGTCTTCTAGCAGCAGAGAAAGAACCGAGAGATACCAGAATATCTCCACGTCTCAATTCCACACTACCTCTAGCCTTTATGAACCCTAAAAACTCATATTTCACTTCATCTTTTGACAGGATTGGGAACCTAACGAGCTCATCTTTCACTTCATCGGAAAAGGTTGAACGCTTTGTTCTCAACTTTTTTCCCTCCATCCCATCATTTTCATCAGAGTTTTGGCAAGTTTCATTGGATCATGTCTTACTTTAACTCTCCCATCATAGGGATCCTTGATAGTACAAAGCAAAGGCTCAACAACGACCATTTTGTCCAGATTCTCTAGATCCAGCACTACCAAATCTGCCCCTTCCTTTCTGTATCTTTCAAGTATATCATCCGATGGCCTTTGGGAATTCGCTATTATGAAATCAACCTCCTTTCCAAGATATCTCTCGATTTCTTTGACATGATCTGATAGTCTATACCCCACAGTTTCACCCGGTTGTGTCATGATATTGCAAACATAAGCTAGTATTGCATCGCTATCCTGTATAGCTTCTTTCACCCCCTTTACCAAAAGATTGGTTACGACACTTGTGTATAGACTTCCAGGACCTAATATGATCATGTCGCTTTTTCTCAGAGTTTCCAAAACTTCAGGGAGGGCTTCCGTTTCCCTGTCCAACTCCACTTTCACTATCTTCCCTTTTTTCTCAACAATTCTTGTTTCTCCCACTACTTTGCTCCCATCGTCAAAGAACGCCACGAGACGTACCAGATCTTCACTCACAGGAAGAACCTTTCCTTTTATGGCCAAAATCTCTGAGAGGATCTTTATGGCACCTGAAAAACTACCTGTCATCTTTGTAAGAGCCGCTATCATGAGATTTCCTACCGTATGTCCCTTGAAACTGCCGTTTTCAAAACGATAATTCATGAGCTTACCAAGTAAATGCTCGTCCTTTGCCAGAGCTACGATATTGTTTCTTACGTCTCCAGGTGGTGGAATCCTTAGCTCTTTCCTTATGGTCCCAGAGCTTCCTCCTTCGTCAGTCACGGAGACCACTGCTGTTATTTCCACAGGAAATTCCTTCAAACCTCTTAAAAGCATTGAAAGACCTGTTCCTCCACCTATAGCGGTTATCTTCATTCTATCCCCTTCCCAAGATCTCTGTGTTCCTCCAAAATTGATATACCGATCTTGCTGATTTCCTCGGCTATTCTTCGAGCTATGTACACGGATCTATGCTGACCACCGGTACAACCGATTGCCACTGTTAAACTTTTCCTTCCCTCCTTCGAATACTCATGAAAAGCCGTTAGAATCATCTTAACTATGGATTTCACGTATTCTTCAACCTGGGGATATTCTTTAAAAAACTCCCTCACTTCTTCATCAAGCCCTGTTTTGTGTGAAAGATTCGGATGGTAGTGCGGGTTCGGGAAGAACCTCGCATCAAAAACAAAATCGGCATCCATTGGGATGCCGAATCTGTAACCAAAACTTATGATTCTTATTATCCCTTCTTCCCATTCTGCTTTTAAAATTGAAAGGAGTTTTTCCCTTAGTTGATGAGCATTCAATCTGGAAGTATCTATCACATGATCTGCTATTTCCCTCAAATCCATCAATTTTTCTCTTTCAACCTCTATAGCCTTCTCAAGGCTCATTCCATCTTGTAATGGATGCTTCCTCCTGGTCAGTGCATATCTTCTTAAGATCTCTTCTTTCGATGCTTCAAGGAATATAACCTGGGCTTTCAATTTATCTTTCAATCTTTTTATCTTCTCCACAGGATCCCCGAATATTTCACTCCTTATATCGACAACTATTGCGAATTTCTCTATCGTTGAGCTCATAAGAAGTCTTGTCATTTCTTCGATGAGAGCGGCGGGAATGTTATCCATGCAGAAATAACCCAGGTCTTCCAGAAGACCGATGGCGGTGGTTTTACCTGCCCCTGAAAGTCCCGATACCACCAAAATTTCCTTCAAATTCCTTCACCATCCTTTCGAATTCCTCGAAAGATATCCCTTTTATGGTATATGAAACATTCACATCCATCATCTTCATCAATTTTTCTTCAAATTCATGAGCATCACCTGTGACAAAAAATTCCACACAACTCTTCTCTTCAGAATCCTTTAGATCCTTCTCCACAACACTGGCTAATTTTTCCGCAGGATCTATCACTTTCACCTCTTTCAGATACCTCTCTACTACGTCCTTAAAATACAGGAAGTGGGTACACCCCAATATCAGAACGTCGGGTTTGAATTTTTTTACATCTTTCAGGTAATGTTTAACCAGGTCCTCAGCGATTCCGCTACGAAATCCCCCTTTCTCGATCATCGCCACCAAGAGTTGTGCGGGCTTTTGCAGAACTATAGATGCATCTCTCAATTTTTCTTTGTACACCCCACTTTTAACGGTAGCTTCTGTGGCAAGGATCGCTATCTTTTCACCCTTCACACCA
>Ga0164315_10003807_pt1 | contig 11732 bp, 5 predicted proteins | sample GuaBasSedimGuay6_FD_113737 | JGI IMG/M metagenome (GOLD analysis project Ga0164315, IMG submission 113737) | Subseafloor sediment microbial communities from Guaymas Basin, Gulf of California, Mexico - Guay6, Core 4569-2, 0-3 cm | ecosystem: Environmental > Aquatic > Marine > Hydrothermal vents >... | reverse complement strand
GGGCTTTTTTTTAGCACGGATTTTTGTTATACTCTGATCATTATATATTTATAAATTCTCTAAAATTACTCCTGTCTATTATTCGTGTTTCTGCATTGTAAGTTTTAGTAAAAGTTATTGGGACTTTAACCTTTGATTTAGCTTTCCATTTAAATTCAAATCCATAAATCTCCCCATCTCTTTCTTCTACAAAATCAATTTCTTGTTGTTGTTTTGTTCGCCAAAAATAGATTCTTGAAAAAGTGTTTTTATAGATATTTTGTTTTTTTCTCTCTGATATTAAAAAATTCTCCCATAATGCTCCTGTATCAGTTCTTAAATTTAGTGGATTAAAATTTCCTATTATCATATTCCTAATACCGTTATCATAAAAGTATATCTTTCTGTTTCTTTTTATCTCATTTCTTAAATTTCTACTAAAACTATTTAATCTGAAAATAATATATCCTTTTTCTAGAATTTCTATATATTTCTGAATAGTAATCTTATTAACTCCAATTGTTCCTGAAAGTTCATTGTAATTAACCTCACTACCAACTTGTAAAGCTAAGGCTAACAATAAATCATCTAAAATTTCAGGTTTCCTTATTTCTGAAAAGGCTAGGATATCTCTATATAAATAACTGCTAACAAGATTTTTTAATGTTTCACGTTCATTTCCTTTATTATTTAAAACTTCTGGATACATTCCAAATAGCAAGCGGTTTTCTAGTTGTTGCTCAGACTTAACAAATCCTTCCATATTTTCAAATTCTTCCCAAGAAATAGGAAATAATTCATATTCCCATTTTCTTCCTGTAAGAGGTTCATTTAATTGATTCCCAAGGTCAAATGATGACGAACCTGACACAAATAATTGAACATCATGAAATTGGTCTGTTATAATTTTTAGAGTAATCCCGATACCTTCTATTCTTTGTGCTTCATCAAGAAACACTATTTTATTTTTCCCAAGAATAGTTCGGATTTGTTCCGTATTTGGATTTGTTAGAAGTTTTCTAGTCGAAGGATCGTCAGCATCAAGAAATAAATAATCTTTACCTTTTAGCAAATTTTTTATAAGTGTTGTTTTGCCAACCTGCCTAGCACCAACAATTATTATTGCTTTACCACTCCCAATCTTTGTGTTAATATCCTTTTCAATAGTTCTTTGATACATATTTAGTATATTTTTCACAAAGGTACATAAAATATCGTAATGACTAAAAGTTATAATTATTAGTCATTACAATAATCCTATTGTAAGTATTGATATCGTAGCTAATACCCATTCTGCAATTTTCGATGCCGAATTAACAATGGTAAAAGGAAATATTGTGAAAGTTATTGCTTGGTACGATAATGAAGTTGACTATTCCAATCGTTAGGCTGATATGGTTGAGCGTATGGCTTAATTACAGAAACAAAATATATTGGAAGCCCTATTTGCTATGCAGATGGGGCTTTTTTTTGGAAGAGTTTCATTAGGCGGGGCATTAATGCCCCGCCTAATGAGATTAGCACCTCAGGGCTTTAGCACTGCTACCGCGCGAAATCGAAGATTCGACGAAGTCAATCTTTCGCGTGGTTCTATGGACTCACGCGAAAGATTCGCGCGAGAGCGGGGCTTTAGCCCAAATAACGTAAAGACTCGGCGCGTCTTAAAGACGCACCGAGTCAGGCTAGAGATACCAGTGGGAGTGTGGCTTTAAGTCGCGCCACCATAGTAAAAGAAGGTGCTATTGATAAAAGATTTAAGCTATTTATTAACATAGACTTGCGGATTTGAGGAAGATTCGCGTAACGGAGATACTGATTGCGCTGATTTTATAGAAAGCAAAAAATCAGTTTAGATCATAAAAATCAGTGTCAAGAATCTATTTGAAGCATGGCTTCATTAAATCCGCTCACGCAAAATATTAGGTTTTAATATACAGTAAATGCATATTCGACCATAATAGTTTTATCCAGCATATTTGTCTGTATTTCAAGTTTAAATGAATGTTGTCCAGCTTTTAAGTCCTCGGCTTGTAATAATAGATAGATCGTGCCACTCTTGCCCGGCTGAATTATATTCTGTTTTAGATGGGCACTGATAAAAGTGGAGGAGGAGTGAACTGAATTAATCTGCAGTTCTGATTTTCCAGTATTTGTAAAAGCTAATAAGTAAACCTCGCGCTCACCTTGCTTAAGGCTATCAAGATTAGTCGTTTTCCATTTGAGCATTGGAAACTCTTTATTGCTAATATCTTGATAAAGTGTATTCCCTGAGCTATAGAGAATGATTTGGATTTTCCGTTCCATAGCTGCAGCACGACTATAAATAGAGTTGCGCTTATCATTCGGGTTATCGCTTACAAATTCAGCAGCTTGACTATCACCCAAAGGGTCTTCAAAAATACTAATGCTCCCACCATTTTCGGCGCTGTTCTCAAAATAGGGAAGAAAATATGCATTATCGTAGCTTTTAAGGTAGTTTATTAAGCTTGCAATTCTACGTTTTGATAGATTGAGATTATAATCGGATGTATTCAGTGGGCTGGCATAACCTCTAATCTTAAGCCGAATATCCTTTCCTTTTTCCAGTTCTCGTTTCAATAGAGCCGCTAGCTTTTCCAAATCCTCAAAACCATGTCCCACATAGTCGTTAAAGAAACTCTCCACATCTTCTTTAGCCTGTGTTGCCTTATCACCCTTTAATCCTCTAGAATACTCCTTCCTATATTTATCTTTTAGCTTAAAATAACCATCGAGTAAATCTTGATAGTTTTTATCTGTTGTGGGACTCGTTGATCGTGGATTTGGGATATCATTGTGAAAATAAAGAGTAAGTGGCAGAAGCTTTTGAATTTTCTTTTCTATACTATCAAGCTTTACTACTATTACTGGTACACTGTCAATTACAGGCTTTTCTTCAATGGGCTCGAAACGAACATTGTAAATATCGCTACAGCAGTTTTCGGCATCTTCTTGATGAAAGGATTCCAAGCGATTGGAGCTTAACCAGGCTTCGTTATTCTCAGGCTTTACAATATAGTATAAGTCATTACTCCCAGAATTGATTGGCATACCCAAGTTTTGTGGGCTTGACCAACTATTTAATCCGCCAGAAGAGCTAAAGATATCGAATCCGCCAAAGCCTTGATGCCAATCGGAACTAAAATAGAGTTTCTGATTCTGATCATCGTAAGTGGGTGTAAGTTCAGATCCCTTTGTGTTAATAATGCTTCCTAAGTTGGTCACAGTTTGGTATTTACCATCCTTTATGATTACATACCAAAGATCCATTCCGCCGTGACCGCCGGGTCTATTGGAAGCAAAATAGAGAATATCATAATCCTTTTTTCTTACAAAAAATGGGTGAGTGCTTGAATACCCTTCTGTATTGATGTCTTTATTTAGCCGTTTGGGCTTTTCCCATTTTCCTTTGCGATAATCGCTGGTATAAAGTGCACAATTACCCACTTGACCGTCCAGATCCTTACATATACTAACATAGGCTCTACGATAATTATGATTAAAACAAATATTGGCAACAAAATCAGTATTGTCTTGAAATTGCTTGCTATAATTTTTTGGTTTTGACCATCCCTGCTCTGATATTTTGGTAAGCATAATATCAGAAATATAGCTTTGACTGAAAATACTTTCAAAAGTATCTTTAAACACATTCTGATAACGTGAGAATACCAATTCAGAACTACTGATAGGCACTGGATTAAACTCGGAATAGATTGTATTGATAGGAGCAGGGAGATGCTCCACTTCTATTTGTGTGCTATCGTTTACATGCTCTATCGCAAAGCTGCAAGATTTAATTTCATTTTTAGCTCGAAGAGAAAAATCAGACTTTTTGCTAATGCTTACATAAAACTGGAAATGCTCTTTTGCAGATTGGTATTTTCCATTACTTTTCTCTGCCATTGCCCAATAGAACCAAGCCTCAGGGTAATTATTATCTAAATCATTTATACTAACTTTTCCATACCAATACTCTGCATTAGAGTAGTTTAGTATATGTCGACTACATTCGGCATATCTATACGAAATATCAATATGAGTACTATCCTCTTCTAATAGAGATTTATAAATAAGTCCTGCTTGATAATAATCGCCTGCTTGCATTAAAGAATGAGCCTCGGTTTTCGACTTCTGTTTATCAACGAAGTCTTGTGCATAATTATGCAATGACAGCAATAAGCTTGTCATTATCATAAATAATATTTTGAGACTTCTAAATTTCATAATTGAATACTAAAATATTGGGCAAGGTAGGTTAGTCTGTTTTTTGGTTTTATTGCGATCTACAGAGAAAATAATAGCTATCTCGAATCCACCTAAGTAATTACTAGCCACATGTAGTGAAGAATAGTTGAGGTCGTAACTGCCAACAACGCTAAACTTCTTATAATCAAGTCCAACTTGCAAGATGATAGCATCAGAATTACGAGCAAACAAGCCAATATTCATTGCTGTATAATTTTGCTTATTATGATGCACAATATGTTTATAGCGCATTCCTAATGTAATTTCATTATAAGGTCCTTGGTGGGCATAATAGATACTGGGGAACAAAATATTTGTACGATCCAAATTGATTTGTACCTCAGTATATAGAAGATACTTTATATCTAGTTTAATGCTATTATCATTCATCAGACTTTGTGCTGGCTGATTGATATGCCATACAGATAAACCCGTATTAAAACGTAGTTTATTATTGATAATACTAAACCAATGAATACCAGCAGAAACATCCAAATAGGAAAAGCTATTTACTGTAAAATTCTCACCTGTTTGCAAGTTTGGGTCGTAACTATTTCCATTCCATTGACTTGGAAAGTATAATTGGGAATAATCAATCGACCGTTGCGAATAGAATAATTGTGCACCAAAGGCTAATAAATTCCGATTAGTTCGATTAAGGGCTTTAACATAAGATAACGATAATGCTCCTTGTGTTGTTCCATAGCGCGAATCTCCCGCCTGATCATTATTAAATAAGACACCAAGTCCAAACATATCACTTTGGCGCTTGCGCTTCCATATTTGCATATCGGCTGCTGCTGAGTAGGTTTTGTAAGGAACTGTAACGCTCGACCATTGATTGCGGTGATTTAGAATAAAGCGGAATTTTGAATCGTGAAAACCACTAAGAGCAGGGTTGAGGTTAAGAGGTGAATTCATATATTGAGAGAAATGGATATCCTGTGCCATCAGGGAGTTGCTTAAAAACCAACCCAACATTATCAACAATATTTGTATGCCTCTCATCATTCTATATTATCGAATAACCGTTATATTTCCTTTTTTCTTGAAAATCTCTTTATTATAGCAAATGACGTTTAAGTGATATACAAATACCCCAGGATCAACTTTCTGTCCTCTAAATGTACCATCCCAGCCGTTGGCTAAATTTGTAGTTGCAAATACCAACTCGCCCCATCGATCATAAATCTTAAAGTCCACTTCATAAGCAACGTTAGAATTAACATAGAGAATATCATTTTGGCCATCATTGTTTGGTGTAAAAGCATTTGGAACATAGATATAGGGTTCGTCACAAATAACATCTAAAACCCAGATTGTAACTGAATCACGCCAAGTACAGCCCCATTGGTCTTCAACAGTTATATAATAGGTTGTGGTTACCGTAGGTGAAGCCTTTGGGTTATGAATCGTAGAATTACTTAATCCAGTAGAAGGGGTCCATAGGTAAGTATAGCCACCTCCAAAAATAGTACTGTTTAGATTTACAGTTTGTCCTTCATAAATAGTATCATTATCCCATGCCTTAAGAATCATATAAATAGATGAGTCGATTACAATAATTGTGTCCGTAATCGTGCAATTATGAGAATCCTGCATCTGAACAATATAAGTGCCATCACAGAGCTGCACTGCTGGGTTTGTAGTCTGATTTGCAGGATCGTTCCATTGCCAACTATAGGGAGGTGTTCCTCCGCTTGGGTTAGACCATGCTTTTCCAATACAGGCCTGTTCGCAAGGGATATTCTTCACGGCCTTGGATGATGTAAGTATTGGAGGATTAATTAAGTTGATGGTATCTTTTGTATAGCAACCATCACCGTCGGTTACGGTTATTATATAGCTTCCACCAGGTAGATTACTTATCTGGCTTCCATTCATTCCATTAGCCCAAGAATAAACATAAGGGGAATTGCCACCAACACCATTTACCTGTATTATACCATTACTATCACCATTACAAAGCGGCCCTTGAACCACTTGCTGTTGAATATGAATTCTTACATCCACAAGAATACTATCATAGTTTTCACATAAATTCCAAAAGGATCTCACATAGAAGTAAGTAGGACCACTTACTGAGATCGTTAGAGAGCTATCATTAGTATTTGCATTAAGTGTATCGCTAAAATTATTATTACTAGACCATTGATAGTTCAAATTAGGGTAATTACCTTGAGCTATTAGCGTAATTGTTCCCTGACAGAGTGTAGTATCATTACCCGCATTTACATGTATATCGTACACTTCTACAAGTTGATAAAGTGTATCTGTGCATACACCATTGGAAACAGCCATTTTATACCAAGTACTTACAAGAGGTAAAACAATTGGATTTGAAATGGTTGAATCTGATATTGCTGGAGCATTAATCCAATGGTAAGTAACTGTTGGGTCGCTTATTGGAAGAATTCCAATTTGAGTAAAATCATATTTACAAATTCCTTTTGAAGGAATAGTATCCACGGTTCCAGAAAGCATGGCCACTTGCTGTATGATGGTGTCAGCAAGGTTGCAGCTCTGTATATCACTAATAATCAGGGTTACATTATAAATACCTGATTGCAGATAAACATGATATGGTGATTTTACTGTTGAATTTGTTCCATCCCCGAAATCCCAATAAAAGGTGGTGTTTGAAGGATGTGTCAGATAGGAAGTATTATTGAAGAATAATGTATCAGGAACACAGCCCACTGGTGGCTGAATAAAATCAGCGACAATAGCAGGAATATTGAAATCAAACTTAAAAACGCCATTATTGCAATTAAAACTGTTGTTTGTATTCGAATGTGCATTTGTCGTTGTTGGGAAGTCGGAATGTCCACCACAACCAGCACAAACAGCTTGGTATATACGACCCTTATGATCGAAGCGGCTGGTTCCACCATCTACATGTTCAGAAGATTGAGTACCCCCATAGAAGGTTCCGAAATCCAATCCTGATGCATCATCTTTCATTACCATCACATAATAATCTGATCCATCTGTTGTACTCTGAAAAGCATTACTACTAATGGGTAATCCGTTTGTTGTTGACCAATTTCCATTTGTGGTACCTCCCCAAGCAGAAAGGTAAATGCGGTTGCATAAGTCAACCATAAATGCTGAAGGAGATACATCAGGACCAGTAATACCATTTCCCCAAGTAGTTGACCATATCATTGCACTAAGCTGGGGGTTTAGCTTTGTGATAAATTGACCATCTCCAGGCATATTCCAGAGGGCGTTAAAGATAAATGTTGTGCCTGTATCTGCTGTTTGACCAAATACATAAGCATTGTCGAACTTATCTAAATCTATAAAGAAAGATTGATCATAAGCAGGAGTGCCAAAATAAGTGGAATATAATATACTATTACCATTTTGATTGATATTTGTAATAAAACCATCTGCACTACCTCCTTGATAACTAGTGTAAAGAGCATTTGTGGTAGTAGGTAAATTAGAAGATGTAGTTCCCCCAGTTACATATATATCTTGGTTGTCTTTTATGGCTATGCTGTACAGTGCATCCTCACTACTTCCTCCCAAATAAGAACACCAGATTAGATTACTTAAGTTATTATCAAATTTGGCAATAAGTCCATCTTGATTTCCGCCGTTCGAACTTTGGAAACTATTCGTCGTAGTTGGTAGGTTAGTTGATACTGTGCTGCTTACGATATAGCAGTTGTTATTTTTATCGATTACGATTTCTCCACGCAGTTCGTCGGCATAGTTCTTTACCAGATTTAGGGATGTACTCAATCCATCATTGGCAGAACCACCAATATAAGTAGAGGCTAGAATTTGAGTCCCACTACTATTAAGCCTAGTAATACAGAGGTCGGATCCTGATGCGAAATTAATCACATAAGTGAGTACATAACTAGTTCCTCCATTAAAAGTGGTATCAAAGGCTGATGATGTAACGGGGAAATCGGCTGAACCTGTGGTTCCTAAGATAAAAAGTTCATCATTACTGTTAACAACCAAACTGCTTGGAACTTCGGAACCACTACCACCCAAATATGTTGAATATATGAGTTGTGTCCCGTTAGTGTCGTATTTGGATATTACAATATCACAACTACCACCGGAGAACAGTGTATCTACAGCTCCAGTCGTATAAGGATAGCCATTTCCAAAAACATTTCCACCAGCAAAAAGATACCCCTGCGAATCAAAAGTGGCTGAATATCCCCAATTGTCCATGGTAGAACCAGAATAAGAAGCAAAAACTAAAGTGGGGTCAATGATTAGAACCCAATCGGGATTATAAGACTGAGGAAGACTGAAATGAACTTGATTATTCTCTATTACAAATTTGCATTCCACATCCACTCTTTCTCCCTTATTATCAATTTGATAGGCATATGGAGCAAGTTCAATAACTTTGTTTACAGATGTTTTTATAATTAATCTACCTCCTGAAAGACTAAGCTTGTCAACATGCTCATATTTAAGAATAATCTGATTAGGATTTGCTTGCGGAGAAATAATAAAATCCCATTTAAGGAAACCGTCTTTTTGGTATAGCTTTAAGTTTATTCCCTCATAAAGTTGCGAGTAAGCAATGCTTTCAAACTTGTGAACGTTTGATGCCCAATGAGATTTGTCATTTCCTATAAAATAATTATCATAGGATTCTAGAGGATTATATGTGATGGTTTTTACATCTGGGTTTGCGTCAACGAAGCGAATTTTATAGATATGTCGCTTAACATGAGTAGGGAAGGGGATTCCTTTCTCCGTATTAATACCCATTTGTCTTTTATAATTAGCAATAGCTTGTAAATCTTCTGGGTCTTGTATGTCAAAAGTTAAGCCATCACGTTCTATCCATAGATTTCCAGTACTGATTACAGCTTTAAAAAAAACTTGCTCAGGCCATTGATTTTTATTTTCAATAAATGATGCCGAGGTAAACGTGAGGGTGTCTTTCTCTAATGCGCTTGAATTTAGTGCAATAAGAATAAAAAAGCAGCCTATATATAAGTTTTTAATCATTTGTAAATGGTTTATTTTTATACCGAATGCGATAAACAAAGATTACTTAATACCTACCACAAATTTAGGAAAAAAAGTCGTCCTTAATACCTTTTCTAGTTTTATGACAATTTCTCTATAGTAGAGGTTGCCTCATATTGTAATTATTCTTATTAAAGTGGATTGAAATGGTAGTAATTGCACCTGACAAAGTTGCAGTAGGCTATATATAATACAATAAATATCAGATATAAATAGAGTTAAATTGAAGTTATTATTCAAGTAATACTTTTAGAGTAAAATTTTACTTTTATTTTCCAATTATTATCTTTGATTTTACCTTAACTTTGTGATGTAAATACAAACTTGACTATATAAAGATGAGAATCAAAATTGTTTTGTTGTTATTTGTTCTACTACCCTTGGTTTCTTTTTCGCAAGTGGCTCAGAATTATTATAAGGCTGCTATGATTAAATTGGTGAGTAAGCGTTATTCCGAAGCTGTTCAGGATTTTGGAAAGGCGATTAAAGAAAAACCAAATTATATTGATGCCTATTTTAATCGTGGAATTGCTTACGAGCATTTGGATATGCATGAAAAGGCAATTCGTGATTACTCAAAGGTGATAAAAATAAATCCGAGTATGAATGAGGCCTATATTAATCGAGCGCTTTTATATCGTAAAACTAAGAAATACAGACTGGCAATCAGTGATTTAGATATGGCAATTGAAATTCGTCCAGATTTTGCTTTTGCATATCTATATCGAGGCGATACTTATTATACCATGGACTCCTTAGACTTAGCTGCCAAGGATTATAAGCAGCTGTTAGTAATGTTGCCAAGTTATTTACGTGCCTATGAAAGACTAGCTACAATCTATTATAAGCAAGGAAGCTTTGAAGAAGCACTTCAGTATGCCTTAAAGCTATGTGAATTAGATAGTTCAAAATCTGATTATTTTGTTTTACGTGCTAAAATACTTATCGGATTGCAACGCATGGAACCCGCATGTAAGGATATTAAGCATGCATTAGGTATGGGTTCCAATGAAGCTGCCGAATTAAATGCTCTGTATTGTAAGTAGTGCTCGCACTCCTTTAATCAGCTAGAGGTTAATCATTTATATATTCATTCCAACTTTTTATCTGTATTTCTGAATCTTCGACTGTGCAAAAGGCAGTAATGTAAGCACTTGCAAGTCTTGCGTTAGTTATAATTGGGATGTTTAGATCCACCGCTGTTCTACGAATACTATAATCATTATTAAGTTCACCGCTGCTCAGGTTTTTAGGGATATTTACAACAAAATCAATTTGCCCCTGCTTTAATAATTCTAAGGAATTCGGTTTTAAATCTTCATCAGGCCAGTGAACAGATGTGCAATCAATCCCATGACTTTCCAAGAAAGTAGTTGTACCACCAGTACCATAAAGATGAAGCCCTTTTTCTACCATAAGTCGGCAAGAATTCAGTAATTCTACCTTTGATTTTATGTCACCTGTTGATAGAAGTACACCTTTAGATGGCCTTTTATATCCTACAGACATCATGGCTTTTAGAACTGTTTCATAATAGTCATCACCAATACAGCCTACTTCTCCAGTGGACGACATATCCACACCTAAAACAGGATCAGCTTTGGTGAGCCGTGAGAATGAAAACTGAGAGGCTTTTATTCCAATATGCTCTACATCAAAAATAGATTTATTGGGTTTTTCTACCTTTTCACCTAGCATAATCCGTGTGGCCATTTCAATAAAGTTTTGGTCCAACACCTTTGATACAAAAGGAAAGCTACGTGAAGCTCGAAGGTTGCACTCTATTACTTTTACAAAGTTGTCGCGTGCAAGATACTGAATATTAAATGGTCCCGTAATATTAAGCTCAGCTGCAATCTGTTTTGAAATACGCTTTATACGTCTAAGTGTTTCGAAATAAACCTTCTGAGGAGGGAAAACTAGTGTGGCATCTCCCGAATGTACTCCAGCAAACTCAATATGCTCAGAGATAGCATAGGCTATTACATCGCCATGATTGGCAACTGCATCAAATTCAATTTCCTTAGCATGCTGAATAAACTCTGATACCACAACAGGATGTTTTTTGGAAATTTTTGCTGCTAGATTAAGAAAATGTTCCAACTCTTCACGATTGGATACAACGTTCATTGCAGCACCTGATAGCACGTATGAGGGGCGTATTAGCACAGGGAAGCCAACTTTATCCACAAAGTGGAAGATGTCGTCCATAGAGCTTAATTCACGCCATCTGGGTTGGTTTATTTCTAATTTGTCCAACATGCTTGAGAACTTATGGCGATCTTCGGCCTGGTCGATGGATTTAGGACTAGTTCCTAAAATATTGACATTCAATCCATGAAGTCGCATGGCCAATGTGTTTGGGATTTGTCCACCCACAGATACAATGACACCCTTAGGGTTTTCATATTCAATAATATCCATTACCCTTTCTAGTGAAAGTTCATCAAAATAGAGTCGGTCGCAAACAT
>Ga0164315_10003806_pt1 | contig 11734 bp, 10 predicted proteins | sample GuaBasSedimGuay6_FD_113737 | JGI IMG/M metagenome (GOLD analysis project Ga0164315, IMG submission 113737) | Subseafloor sediment microbial communities from Guaymas Basin, Gulf of California, Mexico - Guay6, Core 4569-2, 0-3 cm | ecosystem: Environmental > Aquatic > Marine > Hydrothermal vents... | reverse complement strand
GGCCTGATCATCCTGATTCCCTTCATCGAACGGATGGTCAAGGTCAGCCTGCGCACCGTGGCCATGGATGTGGCGCCCCAGGACGTAATCACCAAGGACAACGTGTCGGTCAGGGTCAACGCGGTCCTGTACTTCCGGGTGGTCGAACCGGAGAAAGCGATCATCGACGTGGAGAATTTTCTCTTCGCCACCAGCCAGCTTGCGCAGACCACCTTGCGGAGCGTGGTGGGCCAGGCCGAACTGGACGAACTGCTGTCCAAGCGTGATCAGCTGAACTCCCAGGTGCAGACCATCCTGGACGAAGCTACCGATCAGTGGGGCATCAAGGTCATGACGGTTGAAATGAAGGACGTGGACCTGCCCATGGAGATGAAACGCGCCATGGCCAAACAGGCCGAGGCCGAGAGGGAGCGGCGCGCCAAGGTGATCCACGCGGATGGGGAATTTCAGGCCAGCAAAAAGTTGAGTGAGGCGGCGGCCAACATCGAGGAACATCCGATCGTCCTGCAATTGCGGTACCTGCAGGCCTTGACCGAAGTCGCGGCCGAAAACAACAGCACGACGATATTCCCGGTTCCGGTGGACCTGCTCACGCCCTATCTGAAAAAGGCGATCCAGGGGGATTGATCCGGGCCTATTTAACCAGAGTGAGCATTCTGGCCTGTGTCTGCCCGCCAACCGTCAGGCGGGACATGTAGGCTCCGCTGGGCATGCGGCGTCCGCTGTCGTCGGTACCATTCCAGGTGGCTTCGTAACGTTGTCCGACGACCTGCGCGGTATTGACCAGGGTCTTGATGACCCGGCCCCTCAGATCCAGGATCTGCAGATTGACCTGTGCCGATCCCGACTCACCGCCCAAGACGTAGGGGATGCGCGTTTGCGGGTTGAAGGGGTTGGGATATCCGTTCAGCAAACTGTGTTTTGCCGCCGGAGTGTCACCCACCGCCGACGGGCCGTTGAGCGCCCCGATTCCCTGATCGATGGCGGCCTGGACGACCGTGTCTTCGTAATTTCCGCGATAAATGATGACTCCGTCCCCGCCAATGACAAACACCAGGTCATAGGTGCAGTTGTAGTCCACCATGATGCCGTTGATGCCGCCAAACATCAGGTAGGGGTACGTGATCCGGGAGTTGGCGAGGAAAATCTGGGCGTTAAGATCGACTCCGTCCCATACATCGATGGCAAAAGCCTGGAACTGGTCGGCAGAATATCCGCTGATCATGTCCTCCGAACTGGAGGCTCCGGTGATGCAGCTGGCTCAGCCATATCCTACGACAAACATCATGACGACCTTGTTCTGATAGTCGCTCAGGGTGTAGGTGCCGCCGCCGTAGGCGTCCAGGGTCCAATCCGGAGCGGGGCCGCCCACTTCGCCCGGGCCGGGCGCCGCGGTGGCCAGGCCGGCGGCCAAAGCCAGGATAGCCAGGGCGGCAGTTGGGTATCGCAGAAAAGACCTGGGCATGATTTTTTCCTTTCGGGCGCTGAGCGAGAGGTTTTTACCAGGCAAAGTCCTTAAAAAGGACTAATAATGTCTTGTTCTTAGATATACGAAGGAACGGGCAGGCCGCAAGGGGAAGGCGAATATTGCTCCAGTTTCACGTGGTCCTTGGCGTGCGGTGCTCCGGGGGGTATGATCTACCCATATATGCCTCCAGGGTCCGGGAATCAGGGGAGATGCCAAATGGTTCATGATCATTCGACCGACCATATCCGGTTTTTGCAGATCCACCTTGGAGGTGACCGTAATTTTTGTTATCTGATCGGTGATCCGGATACCGGGAACGCCGCCGCGGTGGATCCGGGATTCGAGCCGGACCAATTCCAGGAAATTTCCGAAACCGAGGGGCTGACCATAACCTCGATCCTGATCACTCACGGCCACTCCGACCACGTCGGCGGGGTGGAAAGGCTGCAGGCCTTGACCGGTGCGGAAATCCACGGCGGGCCCGAGGACAGCATTGCCGGCGCGGAACCTGTTACCGATGGCCAGGTGCTGCCGCTGGGCGGCCTGGAGGTCTCCGCCCTGGCCACCCCCGGACATTCGCCGGGGCATTTCTGTTATCTGTGCGAAGGAAGGCTGATTACCGGGGACATCCTGTTCTGCGGGAAGGTGGGGGGTACGGGTTCCTTTTTTCCGGGGTCTTCCGCCCGGCAGGAATTCGATTCCCTGGGAAAATTGATGCAACTTCCCGCCGACACCCTCGTCTTTCCCGGTCATGACTACTATGGAGGTGAGGGGCAGCGTCCCCACTCGACCATCGGTTTCGAAAACGCCAATAATCCCTTTATTACGGCACCCGATTTTGACGCCTTCTGTCACCTCAAGGACAACTGGGTGGAATATAAAAAGGAGCACAACATCCGGTGAAACTACTCTCGGGACCGACTTCTTTCGTGGCCTGGCGATGCATCGTCCTGATTCTGACGTTGCTGGGTTTGGCGGGGTTTCTTCTGATCCTCCAGGCGGAAGCGGAGTTTTTACCGGGGGCCGTTGTGCAGGGGCTGATCGGGGCGCTGTCCCTGGGGGCCTGGATCCTGGCCATTCGTTTTATCCTGGCCGACACCTGGGGCCGCTGGTTCTGGCTGGTTGTCCTGGTGGGCGCCGCGTCGCTGGCCATGTTCCTTCCCGGCAACGGGGGGCTGTGGGCGGCCACCCCGATATCCATTCTCGTTCTGACTTTTCGCCGGTTCCGCTCCTGGCGGTTTGTTGCCGACCGGAGGCGGGCCCTGGGTTTCGGATTGGGAGTCCTGGCGACCGCCCTGCTGATCTTCATTTTTCCCCGTTTCGGAAATCTGGCCGAACCCGGTGGCTTCGGCATCATCCTGAAACGGCTCGGCGGATGGTCTCTGCTCAGCCTGGGCTGCTTCTGGTTCTTCTCCCTGTTTCATCTGGCGATCCGGATGAGGCTCCATTTCATGCGTCTGCGGCCCAAATTGGGCGTCACGGCCATCCTGATCGGTTTTGTGCCCCTGATGTTGATGGTTGTCCTGGGGTTGATGATCCTCTACACGGGGCTGGGCGGGGCGCGCGCGGCCCGAACCACCGGAACCCTGGAAACCTGGAGGAAGATGACCGCCTCGGGTGTAAATTTCGGCGGGGCTCTTTTCGACACCACCTTCGTGTGGCCCGGCCAGGCACCGGCCGGGACCCGGGGGACCTTGATCGAAGCACCCGTTTGGGTACCCGGTCTGGCGGAAAAAATGAGGGGCTCACTGGCGGATGCCGAACATCTGGGACGCTCTTCGGCCGCGGCCGACACTACCGACTGGTTTTTGGCGGGGGGCAGAATCTGGCTGATGAGTTGGAAGAGCCTGGACTCGCCGCAACCCTCGGTGCAGGCCTGGCATCTGGGTGAACGCCCGTTGAAGGTTCTATCGGGTCTGTTGATGGTGGGCATCGATATATCGGCCGCCAACTCTTCCAGGGCCGAAGACGGTGAGCTGGTTATTGCGCCGGCCAACGACGAGGACCGGAAAGACTTTTCCGGCCTTGAAGTCACCTACCGCGACGTCAGCCAGGACAAGGGCTACTGGAAGAATTTTTCCTTCTTCGGCGGCACGCTGTTCGAGGTGAACCGGTACAACGGGGAGGAACTGGGCACCAGGAACCTGTTCATCAACCTGCGGGTCGGTTGGCAGGATCTGAAAACCGAGTTTCTGGAAGGGGACACCAACCTGAACATTGCCGTGGTCGTGGCGCTGGGTGTGGTGGCCTTCCTGTTCCTCATCCTGGAAATTTTTGCCTTCTTTTTCGGGGTGCGGATTTCTGAAGGCATCGTCGGCGCCGTGCATGTTCTGCACCGGGGAACCCGGTCGGTGGCAGCAGGCGATCTGGATACGGTCATCGAAATTCCCAACGAGGACGAATTCGGCGATCTTGCCGCCAGCTTCAACGAGATGACCCTGGCGGTAAAGCATGGGCGTGAAATCGCCCTGGCAAACGACAGGCTGAGGCAGGAACTGGATACCGCCCGGGCCATTCAGGTCCGTCTGCTGCCCATTTCCGAACCGGTGGTGACGGGTTTCGAAGTGGTCGGAGCCAGCATCCCCAGCCGGGAGATCGGCGGCGACTATTTCGATTTTCTGGCCCAGGGCGAGGACAAGATAGGCATCGCCATCGGAGATGTGTCCGGTAAAGGCATGCCCGCGGCCCTGCTCATGTCGAATCTGCAGGCCAGTCTGCACGGACAGGTCATGCATCCGGGCAGCGTGTCCGGGGTGGTCGAAAGGGTGAACGACCTGTTGGTGAAATCCACCGACCCCCACATGTTCGCCACCTTCTTCTACGGGCTCCTGGACCCGGCGAAGGGCAGCTTCACCTGCACCAACGCCGGCCATAATCCGCCCATCCTTTTGCGGAACGACGACCGGATCGAGGAACTGACCACCGGCGGCCTGCTGCTGGGCATGCTGGGTGATCAGGTCTACCAGCAGGACACCGTGGTGTTGGCGCCTGGAGAAATCATCGTATTGTACACCGACGGGATCACCGAGGCCGTCGGGCCCGCCGCGGACGAGGACGACTACGATGCCATGTTTGGCGAAGAGGCGTTGTTCGAAGTGGTGCGCCGCAACCGCCATCTGCCCGCCTCGGGCATCAAGGACGCCATCCTGGCGGCCGTATCGGCCCATACTTCGGGGGTGGCCCAGTCGGACGACATTACGTTGGTGGTGATCCGGCGGCAGGGGTAGGCAGACGTGCAAATCCTGTTGGACTGGGAGCCGCAAAAGGTTATGCTCCTCGACCATTGATATTGACCCGCACTTCACCGGGAGTTTCCCATGCTGGATTGGATTAAAGAACTGGTTCCCATCATTCTTCTGTTGATCGTTGTCGGTTTCGTGTTTGTCCGGTTGCCCCAGGTGGATGTGGGCCATGACAAGGCATACCTCCGGCGCCGGGTCATGAACTGGCTGCCCCTTGGCCTGACCTACGCCTTCCTGTACATGGGACGCTACAACCTCAAGGTCAGCCAGTACGCCTTCGAGGAAATCCCCGGGCCCGACGGGAGTCCCCTGATGGGGAATACCGGCTTCGGCATAGTTTTCATGGTGGGCACCATCGTCTACGGTATCTCTTTCCTGATCAACGGTCCCCTGACCGACCGTATGGGCGGCCGTTTCTCCATCCTGACCGGCGCCATGGGCGCCATGGTGGCCAACCTGGTGATGGGCCTGGCCTCGCTGACCCTGCTGAAACACGGCCCCGGGTCGGAATATATCGCCGCCAACTTCATCGTCCTGTTCTCCATTCTCTACGCGATCAACATGTACTTCCAGAGTTTTGGCGCCGTGGCCATCGTCAAGGTCAACGCCCCCTGGTTCCATGTGCGCGAGCGTGGGGTTTTCGGAGCCATTTTCGGTATCCTGATTTCCCTGGGCATCTACTTTGCCTTTGATCTGGGCGGCATGATCCTGAGCAAGATTGGGCTGATCTGGGTCTTTCTGGTGCCGTCCATCCTGCTGGCGATCTTCTGGGTCATCGATTTCAAGGTCGTGCGCAATACACCGGCGGAGGCCGGGCTGGCCGACTTCAACACCGGTGACGCCACCAGCGGTGATTCGGGGCCGCGTCTCGGGGCGGTCAAGGTATTCAAGAAGATGCTTACCAATCCCATCATTCTGACCATCGCCGGGGTGGAATTCTGCAGCGGATTTTTGCGGCAGGCCATCATGCAGTGGTATGGAAGTTTCGCCAAACAGACCGATGCCGTGCTTGGCCTCAAATCCAGCTTCGTCAACGAGAACTGGGGACTGTTGTTGTGCATCGCCGGAATTACGGGGGGCGTATTGGCCGGTACCATCAGCGACCATCTTTTCCAGTCGCGTCGTGGTCCGGTGGCGGGCTTCCTTTACGGCTTGATGCTGGTGGGGACCATCGTTATGACCTTTACCTACACGACCCCCATGGTCGGTTGGCTGGTCATTATCATGTCGATGGCGGTGATCGGCGTGCACGGCATGCTCTCGGGAACCGCGAGTATGGATTTCGGCGGGGCCAAAAACGCGGGTATTGCCGTTGGTATCATCGACGGTTTTGTCTATCTTGGCACCGGTGTAATGTCCCTGACCTACGCCATTATCCTGCCAAAAGTGGAGCTGGATCCCGATGGCAAGATCGTCGGCCCTGCCCTCGATCCCGCGAATTGGCAGGCTTGGCCCATCGCCATGATTCCGTTGGCCCTGATCGGCTTCATATTGGCCCTGCGACTGTGGAACGCCAAACCGAAGCCCAAAACCGCTTGAGGATTCGCCCATGTCCTTTGTTTTCCTGATCCGGCGCGGGGCGGTCATATTGACCGCCCTGGCCTTTTTCCTTCCCGGGTCCGCCATGGCTCAGACCGAACCCGCGGCCGCGCCCGCTGACACCACGGTCGAATGGGCTCACTTCGTCATCCTCAAAGGCGACACCCTGTGGGTGGCCGAAACCCTTGTGGTTCTCGGTTCCCGTGTTCCGGCCGCCCTGCCGGGCCTGGTGAGAAACGTGAACGTCCTGACGGCGGAAGATCTCGACCGGGCGCCCGCCCGCTCCGTGGGTGAAATGTTGCAGACGGTGCCCGGAGTGGTGGTCAGCCAGCGCCAGCAGTACGGGGTGCAGTCGGACCTGACCATTCGCGGCTCCACCTTCGACCAGGTGCAGATGCTGCTCAACGGATTCGACGTTTCCGATCCCCAGACCGGCCATCACCTCATGAACCTGCCCGTGGGCATTCATGACGTCGCCCGCATGGAAGTTCTGCCGGGCCAGGGCTCGGTTCAGTACGGCGCGGGGGCTTTCGGGGGCACCGTCAACGTGGTGACCAAGCGTCCGGCGGACCGCACGGGCGGCGAAGCGGGGGTCATGGGCGGTGGCAACGGCACCTGGGGGGCGTATGGCAGCCTGGACTTCGCCGGTGGCGGCACCACGGCCGGCAGGATTTCCGTCGACCGGTTTCGCACGGACGGTTACGACGTTCTGCAGGACGACGGCACCACCGCCTGGGGCGGCAACGACGCCGATACCTGGTCCACGACCGGGCGTCTGGTCAGTGGAGAGCCCGGGGGCGAGCTGGACCTTTTCGGGGGCTTCGCGCAAAGGGAATACGGGGCCCTGGACTTCTACGCGCCGTTCCCATCTACCGAGCGGACCACCACCAGATTTGTATCGGGACTCTACCGGTTCGATGCCGGGGACGGCTTCACTTTGGAGCCCCGTTTTTTCTATCGCCGTCACGAAGATCTGTTCATTTTGTTCCGGGACGATCCCGACCGGTACACCAACGACCACCTGACCCGCAAGATGGGCGGAGAACTGCGCGGCATCCTTGATCTGGGCGGGCAAAGGGCCTTGGCCGCCAGCCTGGAAGGGGTGTACGAGGACATCGACAGTAAAGGTCTGCGCGGGGGCGTCTGGGGAGACGCCCTGGGACAGCATCTCCGTCGCCGGGGATCGGCTTCACTCGAGGTCGACGACAATGGCGGCGCGTTCCGCTGGCAGGTCGGCGGGCGGGCGGATTTCCGTAACGATTATACTCCGCGATTCGCGGGCACGGGCGCGGTTTCCCTGGATCTCACCAGCGTCCTGACGGCGCGCTCCAGCCTCGGCAGTGTCTACCGGATCCCGACCTTCACCGATCTCTACTACCGGGATCCCGTCAACGTCGGCAATCCCGACCTGCTGCCCGAAGAGGGTTGGACCTGGGATGTGGGTCTCGATCTGAACGAAGGCCCCTGGAACGGGCACGCGGCCTATTTCGAGCGTTACGAAACCAACCGGATCGAGTGGGCCCGTCCGGTGGGCGATCCGATCTGGCAGGTTCTGAATATCGCCGACGGCACCGTGCGCGGCGTGGAAACCGGCGCCGGTTGGAGGCATTCGAGGGGTCATGTGATCGCAGCCGGTTGGACCTGGCTGGAAAACGAGAACGATCTCGCCGCCGGTTTCGAGGGTAAATACACTCTGCTGGTTCCGCGTCATGTCCTGACGGCCCAGGGCACGGCTGTGCTGCCGTTGAACCTTTCGATGACGGTTAGTGGCCGCTACCTGGAACACACCGAAGGCCCGGACGATTTCAAAAACTTCTTCGTTTTGGACAGCCGTCTTGACTGGAAACACCGGTCGGGCTGGTTTGCGGGGGTGACGGGGACCAACCTGTTGGACCAGCGCTACGAGGAGGTTCCGGGTGAGCAGATGCCCGGCGTATTGTTCACCGGGACAGTGGGTAAGACCTTCTGATTTTTCCTTATTTTGTTTCTGTCTCCAAGGCCCCCCGGGGGGCCTTTCCCATGCGCCGCAGAATGGCCGCCCCGATGGCCAGGGCCAACACGTTCATGGGAAACTGGTAGGCGGCAATGGCAATAATGTTTCCGATCCCGGTGAGGTATCCGCTCATCACCAAATGGATGGGCACGAAAATTACGGGCGTGCAGACGAACACCAGCAGAAAAATCCTGATGTAATCGAATTCGACCTGCAGGCGGTTGAACTTCCGGAACAGGACCAGCCAGATAACCACCAGCGAAATTCCGACGATCATGGCCGCGGCGCCCTGGACCAGGCGCTGGTCTCCGCTGGCGGACAGTTTGAAGATGAAGAAACCGATGAGGAAGGAGGCGAGGTTGAGCGCGCCGATGACCAGTGCGTTCAAAATCAGTTTTACGGTTTGCATAACCTCGCCTCTGTTCGTGTAAATTACCGGTAAAGTGCCTTGATCCCTCCCCAGGAACGATCTTCCGTGTCGACCGGATAGGTTTGAACCTCCATGACCAGATCGGTTTCCGGATTACCGTAATTGTAGCAGGAGATCAAAGGGTCATCCGGATCATCGGCGTCAAGGAAGGCCATGGTGCCTTCTATGCTGGATGTTGGACGGGTCGGGGCCATATAGATGAGCGCGGTTGGATATACGCATCGCACCGGTGAGCTCTTCAGCCCTACGGTCTTGTCTTCGGAATTTCCGATGGGATTCCCCGCGAAAATTTCGATAGTGGCAATGACCGTTACGGGCCCGGTAACGGGGACCGGTTCGCCGAATCCCACCACGGTATTCCCATTTGTACCGGCGTTGACGGCGCTCACTGGGAAATGCCAGTCCAGGATCGTGGCTTCTCCCTCGGTCCACAGCCGGCATTCGAAACCATGAATGTTTTGGACCCACCGGAAACCCTCGGTTCCAAAATCGGGATTGAAGGCCTCATAGATGAACAGGAAGACAGTGTAGACCTGTTGGCCCGGGCCGTAGAGGCAGGTATCGATGTACCCATCATCCCAATAGCTGGTAAGCCCCATGAGATTTGCCTGTCCAGCCGCGTTAAAGGCCAGGGTCCCCAAAAGGACCGTTGTCATCAGCATGATCAATAGCAAACGTTTCATTAGCATCCTCCCTGTGATTTTTGTGGGCGCAAAAAAAGGCCCCCGTGAAAGGGCCTTACGGGATGAATGCATTGTATCATAATGAAATGATGTGTTCAATGGCTCCGGCCAAGCCTCGGGAAAATCACCGAAAAATCTCGATCTTCTTCCATTTTCCCGACTGGAACCGCCGCCACATCAGCACGCCCTGCGCCAGGTAGCAGACCGAGGCTCCGTACCAGGCGAGGATCACGTTGCCGTCCTTCATGACGATCAGGTACCAGGTCAGGGGGATGAATCCGCCCCACATCAGAACCAGGGTGACAAGCATGGTGTAGCGCGTGTCGCCGGCCCCTTGCAGGATGCCGCTGCTGAGCATGCGGATGCCGTCAAAATACTGGAAGATGGCCGCCGACACGGCCAGGCCCGCGCCCAGGGCCAGGATCTCGGGATCGTTAGTGAAGACCTTGAACAACTCATGCCGCAAAAGGACGATTACCACCGCAAGCAGCAGCGAATAATAGGTGCCCAGCTTGTAGGTCTGCCGGCCGTAGTGGGCGGCGATATCCGGTTTACCGGCGCCGATCCAGTTGCCGGTCAAAACGCTGGCCGCGGTGGTCAGTCCCCACAACGGCATGAAGCTGAAGGAGAGCAGTTGGATGGTGATCTGGCTCGCGGCCAATTGAACCGCACCCTGAGTGCCCACGAAAATCGTGAACATCAGGAACCCGCCCATGTCGATGAACCCTTCCCAGGCGGCAGGCAAACCGACGCGGATCATGTTGCCGATGGCCCGCCACTCGGGCTTGCGGAGGTGGTGGATCTGATATTTTTCTCTCAGGCGGGGGGCCATCGCCCACCAGATCAGGGCCACCGCGTTGAGGAAGGTGCCGATGCTGGTGCCGATGGCGGCGCCCTTGACGCCCATCGCCGGCACGGCCAGCCAGGTGTGTCCGGCCAGTGCGAAGCCGCTCCAGCCGAAGATCAGCCACACATCGAGCACCATGTTCACCGCGTTGCCGATGATGCCCGCGTACATGGGCACCTTCACGTCTTTGCGGCCCTGGAAAAAGCCCATCAGGGCAAAAATGATCTGGGTGAAGACGGCGCTCATGCTGCGCCACTTGATGTAGACGTAGGTCAGTTCCTGGACGTCGGCCGGGTTGCGGGTCCAGGGCAGGACGATGTAGCTGAAATAGCCCAGGACCTGGAGGATGATGCCGGTAAAGACCGCGATGTAGATACCCTGCCAGGCGTAGTGGGCCACGCTCTGGTGGTCATCGCGGCCATGGGCCTGGGAGACGAAGGTTCCCGTGATGCGGCTGAGGTTGTTGAACAGGGAGTAGGTCGCCCAGGTCAGCATGCCGCCCAGGCCGGCCGCCGCCAAAGACACGCTGTTGACCCGGCCCAGCATGGCGGTGTCCACGGTCCACATCAGGGTCTGGGACAGCATGGTCAGGATGGTGGGGGTGGCCAAGGCCAGGATTTCACGGCCCTGGAAAATATGAAATGGACCCCAGCGGCCGCGCTCGGTGGCGAGTTCGTCGGATTGCCCGGTTTGGGGTGTCGGATCTTTTACCATGGCCAACTTCACACAGAGGTTTCAAATCGGTTTCGGGTAACTTACATTTAGAAGCCACACCATCAAAGCATTGGTTGCCCGGGGGAACGGATTTCCCGCCGGGTTGGAGATAATCAGCATGACGGACATCTCGTTTTCGATCATCGGAGACCCTGACAATTTGGGGTAATTCGTTCCATCCGGAGGTTGCATCCTGCCCAGGCTGCTGTCGCACGCATACGGACCCCTGACCGGTCAGGTTGCCGTACCCGGGGATAAATCCATTTCCCACCGGTCCGCCCTGTTCGGGTTGATCGCCTCCGGGCCCTGCAGCGCCGCCGGATGGCTCGATTGCGAAGACACCCGCTCCAGCCTGGAAGCGGTGCGGGCCCTGGGCGCCCAGGTTACCCTGGAAGAGGGAACCCTTAAGATCACCCCACCCGATTCGCCGCCTTCCCAAGCCATCGTCATCGATTGCGGCAACAGCGGCACCACCGCTCGGTTGCTGGCGGGAATTCTGGCGGGCTGGCTACCTGTCGGTTCACCGGGCGTGGTTCTCAAGGGTGACGCTTCCCTTTCCCGCAGGCCGATGAACCGGGTGGTGGATCCGCTGCGCGCCATGGGGGCCGATATCACCTGGCAGGGAGACGCCGGGCGTTTGCCCTTCCGCATCGGCGGGGCGGAGCTCCAGGGCCGGGAACATATTCTGGAGGTCGCTTCGGCACAGGTGAAATCGGCGCTGCTGTTGGCGGGCCTGTTTGCCGGGGGAAGGACAACAGTGCGGGGCGCGGGCGGATCACGCGATCACACGGAACTTTTATTGCACACCATGGGGGTTT
>Ga0164315_10003804_pt1 | contig 11735 bp, 10 predicted proteins | sample GuaBasSedimGuay6_FD_113737 | JGI IMG/M metagenome (GOLD analysis project Ga0164315, IMG submission 113737) | Subseafloor sediment microbial communities from Guaymas Basin, Gulf of California, Mexico - Guay6, Core 4569-2, 0-3 cm | ecosystem: Environmental > Aquatic > Marine > Hydrothermal vents... | reverse complement strand
TGATTTATTCATGATTGTTATTTTTTTCAAATATAATTATAATGGAAAAGACAAATCAATGGAGATTTGTCTTTTTAATTTATTCAGTAATATAAGTATGGATAAATAGTTCTAATTTTCTACTGATATTTTCACTTTGTTCGAATTATTGAGATCAACAACTACCGATTTACCCTTGTATGAAATTAAATCTGTCTTAATTGTATATTTTCCTTTTAAAATTTCTTTAAACTCAAAGTTTCCATCAAAGTCAGTATAAACTATTTCATTATTTTCTTGTAATACAACTTTAACGCCTGCCAATGATTCGCCGGTAATTTTGTCTATCACACTACCACTAATATTGGTTTTTACAAGTGGGGTTTCTTCTGCCAGAGTGATTGAAACGCTTATTAAGATGACAAAAACTGTAATTATTGCAACTAATTTTTTCATTTTGTTTTCTTTTTGATTTAGTCACAAATATAAAATAGCTTATTGCAAAAGATGTTAACTTAATATTATGTCTATATTAATTTTAGGTTAAGTAAAGGAGGTTTCCCTAGTGTTGAGACGCACTATAGTCCGTCTATACCATCAATAAACCTTCTCCCCTGCCACATAGGTAGAAACTACAGATGCGTCAAGAAGATCTTGTTCATCAGACGAAATCAAGTCTGTATCAAGTATTACAAAATCAGCATTTTTTCCTACTTCAATGCTTCCCTTGGTAGTTTCATCAAAACTGCCCTTTGCCGGCCATATCGTAATCGACCGTAGTGCATCTTCACGATTAAGTGCATTTTCTACTTGAAAGCCATCTTCAGGCCATCCCTTATTGTCTTTACGAATTGTGGCCGCAAAAAACGTTTTTAAAGGACTTATACCCTCTATTGGGAAATCAGTACCATTTATCAACCAGCCAAGTTGTTGTAACAAATCCTGATACGCATATGCAGTTTTTATCCTTTCCTCTCCCAGCCTTTCATCTGCCCAATACATATCAGAAGTACAATGAGTTGCCTGAACAGATGGAATTATGGAATATTTCTTAAATACTTTTAAGTCATCAGGATGTACAATTTGGGCATGTTCCACACGCCATCGTCTGTCGTTTTTACCTTTTAGAACTTTTGAATAAGTTCTAAGCATTAGTCGGTTACCTGAATCACCTATGGCATGAGTATTTACCTGAAACCCTGCTTTATAGGCTTTTCGGCACATTTCCAGATAATATTCATCAGGATGCAACTGAAGTCCGGTATTTAATGTGTCGTCAGAATATGGTTTTAGTAGTAAGGCCCCTCTAGACCCCAATGCTCCGTCAGCATACAATTTTACAGAACTCACTGTTAATCGGGGAAGATGTAATGGTCCCTTTGGATAGAAATAGTCAAAATTTTCCTGTGTCGGACTCATCATTGCATAAACACGCATTTTTAGTTCACCCTGATCCTGAAGTTTCTTTATTAATAATATATCTTCCTTATTGAGACCTGCATCTGTTACACTGGTTAATCCTTCTTCAAAACAGTCTTCCTGTGCTGTTATCAACGCCTGACGCTTTTCTCGTTCATCGAATTTTGGAATTGCAACTTTCATCCTTCCAGCAGCATTATCAATCAATACACCAGTAGGTTTGCCGTTTTTAACTAGTACTTCTCCCCCATCCACTTTAGTCTCAGCAGTAATTCCGGCCAACTTTAGAGCCGCATCGTTTGCAATCACAGCATGACCATCAATGCGAGTTAAAACAACAGGTTTATCAGGAAAGTGTTTGTTTAAAAGGTCATTTGTGGGAAACTCCTTCACTTCCCAGTCATTTTGATCCCAGCCTCTTCCCAATAACCAATTTCCAGGGTAAGAGTTATTATGGTTTACTAAATGTAATATTACGTCACGGAATGAAACAGTTCCCACGAGGTTTACATATTTTGTTACCCAGAGTCCATAGCCCAGAAAGTGACTGTGGCCATCATTAAAGCCGGGATAAATATAGTTTTCATCTGCATCAATAATACTTGCTGATGTGTAGGCATTGAGAATCTTGTCACTTTTTCCAATATCTATAAATTTTCCTTTATCAATTGCAAATGCAGACACTTTCGTAAAATTTTCATCAACAGTAAAAATACTTGCATTATGAACTATTAAATCGACTTCTTGCTTTTGAGAAAATGAAGTATAATGCATAGTTAATATTATTGATATTAAAATAGATATGGTACTAAATCTCATAATTAGTTTAAATTAAATTTACTTAAATTTATTTAAATATATGCAAACGTACTAAGAATTAATTGTCTTTTCAAATCTCAGTTTTTTAGCGTTAAAGACTATATCATTATTATCAAAATACTTATTTATTAGCCCTGAATTTATCACTTTCTCAGGTTTACCGGTCTCAAATTCACCAGTACTTCCAAGTATCCATACTTCATCAGCATATCTTAATGCAGATTCTATATCATGAGTAGTCATGAGAATTGCTTTATTCTCTATTATCGTGAGTTCCTTAAGCATTTCCATAATACCAATTTTTCCCGGTGAATCGATAAATGCTGCAGGCTCATCCAGCATTATTAAAGAAGTATTTTGTGAAATGGCCCTCGCGATTAGTATCCTTTGCTTTTCCCCATCGCTTAATTGAGCAAAAGTCCTGTCTTTTAAGTGATCAACTTTCATCATACGCAGCGAGTTAGAAATGATTCTAATATCTTCGCCGTTTAGTTTACCACTAAGGTGTCCATATGGATATCTGCCGGTTGAAACCAGATCAAAAACCTTGAGGAAAGCATCATCAATTTTATCAGTCAATACCACCGAAACAAGTTTTGATAAGTCTTTGAGACCTATTTCCTTGAGGGATTTTTCATTATATAAAACATCTCCTTTTCCACTTTTTTGTATTCCAAGCAAAGTTCGAATCAAAGTAGATTTTCCTGTTCCGTTTAAGCCCAAAATGCATATCAATTCTCCTTGCTTAATCTCAGCAGTAATATTTTGGTGCAAAGTCTTTTCTTTGTTCGTACCAACATAATATGCAGTTGTTAATTCTTTTATGTTAAGAATAGCACTCATTAGCCTTGTTTTATTTTGGCTCGTTTAACAATAGCCCAAATTACTATGGGCGCACCAATCATTGAGGTGACAGCATTAATTGGAAGAGATGTATCGTAACCTGGGAGTTTGGCTATTAAATTGCATAATAGTGCGATGAATGCGCCAAGAACAACCACTGCTGGCAGTAGGATTCTATGGTTTGATGTATTGAATAAATTTCGTGCTATATGCGGAATTGCTAAGCCTAGAAAAGCGATAGGCCCGGTAAATGCAGTTGCTATGGAAATAAGAAATCCTGAAATTATTAGAATACCTAATTGAAGTTTTTTTGTATTTACTCCCATACTTCTTGCATAATTTTTTCCCAAAAGAAAAATATTTAATGAGTTGGGGTAGAAAAAACTGATTCCGACAAGAATAAATACAGAGGAAAATAATCCAAAAGATTGTGATAGAGTTGTCTTTGAAAAACTTCCTAACCCCCATAAAACATATGCTTGTAGTTCTATTGAACGACTAAAAAACTGCAGAACTCCAACCATAGCATTTATTGCATAGCCAATCATAATTCCAATAATAAGAACTACTACAATATTTGCTATTCGGGATGAAACAAATATTATTATCAGTAAAACTGCAAATGCACCTATAAGTGCTGCCGCTACCATAATTAACTGACTGTAACCCAGTCCGGGTAATAATAGATCAAATCCAGCAAATGAACTGCTGAGTACTACTAATGCAACTCCAAAACTTGCACCTGATGAAATACCTAATACTGATGGTCCGGCTAGAGGATTATTGAAAAGTGTTTGTAGGAAAAGCCCTGAAAGACCTAATGCCGCTCCAACTGAAAGAGCAGTAATTGCCTGAGGTAGTCTGTAATAATTTACAATTACATAATTAGTGCTTTCAGAGTCGCTACCTGCTAATGCTGATAATACACTTCCCCAGTTAATAAGTACAGAACCATACCAAAGGTTTAACAGAAAGAGTAAAATAACTCCAAATGACAGTGATAAAAAAAGTAAGGGTGTTTTTCTTCTGGTTTGCAATTTAAAACTGATTTGAGGCAAAGATAGAATAGTTTGGATTGGATAATTGGATAATTAGTGATTGGTTAATTATTAAGCCCCTCGTCCGCATTTGCAATGCGGATGTAATAAATCAATCACATAAATTCAGCATCTTCGTCACAGACGAGGACGAGAAATAGAATGAACTGTCTTAAAAAACAAGTAACATTTCACTCAATCAATTTATAATACTTAGGCTCATAATCAGGTAGTAATTCAGGGTGAAAACATTTTATAAGATCAGCCAGAACCAAATGCGGTTCGAGTGGGCTATTTTCAAAATAAGAACTTGTTTGTGCACTACACCATATTATCTTTTTATTCTTAAACGCATCAAAATGTGAATAGAGTTCGTTTTCTAACTTTAAATGTTCATAGGAAGCTTCATCATTAAAAGAGCCTACAATTCTCCAAAAATTGGCATGTACTGCCTTTTGATATACCACTTCGTAGTCAAGGGGGAAACTGGCAACCCCTTCATCAGACTTCCATAGATAATCAGCACCGGCATCTTCAAACAGTTTTGCGATGTAACTCTTCCCTCCCGGCACATACCATTGACCATTGAAAATCTTATCTGAAAAAACGGAGGGTCTTTCATTTACATCATTTAATAATGAAGCATAATTTTCGTATTCATCAACAATATTTGTAAAAATAGAATCTGAGATATCAATGTCACCAAAGAAAACAGATGTAAACTTTAGCCATTCTGCCCTACCAAGTGGCGTTGTCTCCATAAAATCTAAAAATGGAATCATGGTAATATTAGTAACTGCCAACGGATGAGATTCATTTAGTTTATAGGGTGAATGGAATATTACCTCAGGGTTTACTTCCAATGCTGTTTCAAGATAAAATTCACCGTTACTGGCAAGTTCTTTTATTTTACCCTGAGAAATGAAAGTCTTGATATTGTTATTGTTAATATACTCAGCCTCTGAAACGCCAACTAATTTTTCAATAAACCCCATTTTTATTAAAGCACTTAATTGTGTTCCCGAAAACACAGCAGCACGATTTAAAGGAACAACAATAATATTTTCATTATTGCTAAATTTTTCTTTAGTCTTAATGTCAGGAACCAGATAATATTCTGCAATAATATTTTCAGGTTTTCTTGGATTCTTTACTACAACCTTGCTAATATCTTTTAGTTTGAAAATATCAAAGCCTTTTGCATATAGAACTTCTGATTTTATATCTACTTCAGTAACAGTAGATTTTTCCTGGAAATAAGTTTCAATATCTTTAACAACTGGCTGGTTATGGCATGATTGCAGTAATACAATTAGAATGACTACGAAGAATAAGATTTTGATAATATCACAGGAACTTATCTTAAATTTGTTTTCTGAAGTTGTACAGGAACCAAAAAAACATCCTTTTCTGAGAAAGTTAAATGACAGAATATCAGGAAGTCTAATTTTCACTTAAGTGTATTAAAATATTATTGTGGCTTAGATGGTAAAAGTACAGCAAAAACCTTTAGTACTAAAGTGAGTACATCTTATCTTTTTGCATTGAAATCTTTTCATCAGTGATATAATCATCATAACTCATGCGTTTATCGATTATACCCGTTGGTGTTAATTCAATTATTCTATTGGCCACAGAATGAATAAATTCATGGTCATGAGAAGAAAAGAAAATATTACCCTTGAAATTTAATAAAGTATTATTAAATGCTTGAATAGATTCCATATCAAGGTGGTTAGTAGGAGTATCAAGAACCATTGCATTTGCATTTTCAAGCATCATCCTTGCTATCATACATCTCATTTTCTCTCCACCTGAGAGAATATTAGCCTTTTTATAAACTTCTTCTCCAGAGAAAAGCATTTTCCCAAGAAATCCTCTTAAATATATTTCTGTAGTATCATTGGAGAACTGGGATAGCCACTCCATCAAATTTAATTTCGTATCGAAGAAATTTCCATTCTCAAGAGGTAAATATGCTTTTGATATTGTAATCCCCCAATCAAAACTACCAGCATCGGCAGTATCATTGCCAGAAATTATTTCGAAAAATGATGTCATAGCAAGTGGATTATGGGAAAGGAATACTATTCTATCATTCTTATCGGCAGCAAAATTCACATCTTTGAAAAGATATTTACCATCAACAATCTTTGAGAGTTTTTCCACCTCAAGAATTTTGTTACCAGGCTCACGATCAGGAGTAAAGATAATTGCAGGGTATTTTCTTGTGGATGGCTTAATATCATCTACATTAAGTTTTTCCAGCATTTTCTTACGACTGGTAGTTTGTTTCGATTTTTTTACATTAGCACTAAACCTACTGATAAATTCCTGTAATTCTTTACGTTTTTCAGCAGCCTTTTTATTCTGCGTTTGCTGTTGCTTAAGGGCCAACTGACTCGACTGATACCAGAAACTATAGTTGCCGGCAAACATCTGAATATTATTGTGATCAATATCTACCGTCTTAGTACTAATGGAATCAAGAAAGTGACGGTCGTGGGAAACAACCAATACAGTTTTTTCGTAGTTGGAAAGATAGTTTTCAAGCCAGGTAACCGTATCCAGGTCAAGATCGTTGGTAGGCTCATCAAGAAGAAGGTTATCAGGCTTTCCAAATAGCGCTCTTGCAAGTAATACTTTTACTTTCTGTTTACCGCTAAGTTCATTCATCAATTTGAAATGAAGATCTTCCTTAACACCAAGACCACTTAATAGACTTGCTGCATCACTTTCGGCATTCCAGCCATCCATATCAGCAAATTGGGCTTCCAGTTCAGAAACCTTTACACCATCTTCATCCGAAAAATCAGGTTTAGCATAAATTTCATCTTTTTCATGCATTACATCCCATAACTCAGTGAAACCCATCAGCACAGTGTTGATAACACTAAACTCATTAAATTCTGAGCGATCCTGCTTCAGAACCGACAGTCGTTCACCTGCCCCAAGGCTTACAGTTCCTTTGGTAGAATCCATCTCACCACTGAGAATCTTTATTAGGGTGGACTTTCCAGCACCATTGGCTCCAATTACACCATAGCAGTTTCCCGCTGTAAAAACAAGGTTAATCTCCTGAAAGAGAACTCGTTTACCAAATTGAATACTTAAGTCCGAAACAGTTATCATTGGAATAGATTTTGTAGATAATATACTTTTCGTAAAAAACGGCGAAAATAATATAATTTTGCATTAATAATATGAAAAATTATTCATGGATAAATTTAGACATAATTGTTCATAGAGATTAATTTTGTCGGTGATAAAAATAAATCTTTTTAAAAAGAGAAGTCAATGAAGTTTACAACATTTAAAACTCCTAAACCTAAGGATTTTTCGTATAAACCAAGGTATTACGATAAAGCTAAGGATGAAAGAGATAGAAGAAGAACCGAACTTGGATATGAGTCAAAATTTGGAGAGCATGATAGTTTGAGGATGAAAATGGCCAACAGATGGCGTAAGGGTGAAGAAGTAGAAGCAAGACCGATTACAAAGTTGTTGACCTATTTGGTTTATGCAACAGTAATTTTTGGTAGTATTTATTTTATTTTCTTTACAGATATTGTTGATAATCTTGTTGCTTTATTTGGGGTCAAGAGTAAATAGGTTTTAAGGTGAAATAAATATTGGAAATAATGGTTGTTGTTGTTTGCTAAGAGTAAAAAGGCTAGTATGATTCCACAAGATCATAGCAAAAACAGAAGCAATAGAAACCACAGAAACAATAGTAGCAATAGAAAATAGTAAGAAAAAAGAATGTTAAACATAATAAAACAACTACCTGATTCGGTTGCAAATCAAATTGCTGCCGGCGAAGTAATTCAAAGACCTGCTTCAGCAGTGAAGGAATTATTGGAGAATTCGGTTGATGCAGGTAGTTCTGAAATAGTTCTCATAATAAAAGATGCCGGAAAGACCCTGATTCAAATTATTGATAATGGTAGTGGGATGACATCCATGGATGCTCGTATGTGTTTTGAGAGGCATGCCACCTCCAAAATAAGTAAGGCTGAAGATTTATTCGCCATTAGAACAATGGGATTTAGGGGTGAAGCCATGGCCTCAATTGCTGCCATAGCACAGATTGAAATGAAAACGAGAGTGCATGATGAAGAATTGGGAACATGTTTGACTATCGAAGGCTCAAAATTAATAAGTCAGGATGTTTGTCAATGTTCATGCGGAACAAATATCTCAATAAAAAACTTATTCTTTAATGTACCTGCAAGAAGAAACTTTCTAAAATCCAATGCTGCTGAGACAAGGCATATTTTTGAAGAATTTAACAGAGTTGCAATTGTTAACCCCGATATTGCTTTTACACTTCATAACAACGATAAAATTGTCTATAAACTAGATAAAGGGAGTTTTAAGTCGAGAATAGTTTCTGTTTATGGAAAATCATTTGACCAGAGGATTATTCCCATAGATCAAAAAACAGACATGGTTGCAATTAGCGGTTTCATTGGTAAACCATCTTTTGCAAAGAAAACAAGAGGTGAACAATATTTTTTTGTTAATGGAAGATTTATAAAACATGCTTATCTGAATCATGCGGTTAACAATGCTTATAATGAACTTTTAGCCAGCGATGTCTTTCCATCATATTTTATAAAAATAGATATAAATCCAGAAGATATTGATATAAATATCCATCCTACAAAGACAGAAGTTAACTTCAAGGATGCAAGATATATTTACGCCATACTGCATGCGGCAGCGAAACAATCAATTGGAAAGCATACCCTCACTCCTACCATTGATTTTGATGTGGATCCCACCATGGAGGCTGCATTTAGTAAAATCCCCCAACAGGGAATTAAGCAGCCTCAGATTACAATTAACCCAGATTATAATCCGTTTAAAAGTGGTGATTCTGGTCAAATTCCATCCTTTAGTTTTAAAAAACCTAAAGGAGATAAAAACTGGGAAGAACTGTATTCCGGTTTAAAGGAACAAATTGCGGATAAAGAAGAAACGGGGCAGTTACAAACTATTGATGAAGAAGAGACGAATACAGTTTTCTTTCAGGTACATAATAAATATATTGTTACAAATGTAAGATCAGGGCTGATGGTTATTAACCAGCAAAGGGCTCACGAGAGGATTCTATATGAGAAATTCCTGAATCAGATCAATGGTAAGTCAAATGCTTCACAGCAGCAGTTATTCCCCCACAACATAACTTATTCTGCTGCTGATGCGCAGATTATTAAAGAGTTAAAAGATGACCTTAAATTACTTGGTTTCATTATGGAAGATTTTGGACAGAATAGTTTTGTAGTGAATGGTGTACCAGTTGATATGAAGGAAAGTGAAGTGGAGTCCACACTGGAACAAATAATAGAGAATTATAAAAAAGAATCTTCGTCACTTGATTTTGACAAAAATATTATTTTAGCCCGTACAATGGCATCAAATTTGTCGATGAAACCAGGGTTAAAACTTGGTAATGAAGAAATGCTAAGCATTTTTGATAGTCTTTTTGCTTGTGCTGTACCTGAGAAATCACCTAGGGGAAAAGGTATTGTTTCGATAGTTAATCTGGACGAATTCGATAAACTACTGAAATAGAGAGGGCCTGAGACATAATTATCAATAATAAGTAATCAATTACAAATAGTCAATAATAAATAATCAATATTTAATATGCAGCAATTCCGACCATCAGGGTTTAATATGTTACCACCCGTAATTAAGAACCTTCTGATAATTAATGTTTTGTTTTATCTGGCAACACTTGCACTTAGTTCGGCTTTCAACTACGACCTAGTGAAACTCTTAGGTCTTCATTATCCAAAATCTAATGACTTCGGAGTATGGCAGATTGTCAGTTATATGTTTATGCATAGCCCCACAAGTTTTATGCATATTCTTTTTAATATGTTTGCTCTTTGGATGTTTGGAAATACCCTGGAAAATGTGTGGGGCTCTAAAAGGTTCTTAAATTATTATTTAGTGACGGGAATAGGAGCTGGAATTGTACAGGTTATTGTAGCATGGTTTAGAATAAGTGCTGTTGAAGCGGTAATGGCTGCTGAGCAGATTGCTATTGTATTACAAGAGGGTGCTGATGTTATTAGCAAGGGAATGAATTATCAGGATCCTGCTATGGCTGAATTAAATGCAATAATTAATACTCCAACTGTTGGCGCCTCGGGTGCAGTCTTTGGTATTTTACTTGCATTTGGTATGATGTTTCCTAATTCACTGATTTATGTGTATTTTGCTATTCCTGTTAAGGCTAAATATTTTGTTATGATTTATGGTGCAATCGAACTTTACTCAGGTTTCGCAAATAACGCTGGTGATAATATAGCCCATTTTGCGCATCTTGGAGGTATGATTTTTGGCTTCTTCATGATAATGTACTGGAAGAAAAAGGGAATACTCTATTGATGTATGATGTAAAATGTTCTATGTAATATGTTCTATGTAATATTTAGTATATTAGTACTGAGTATTTTGAGTAAAAAAATAAATGTTAATGTAGTATTAGATATTTAAATGCAAGGATTTAATCAGTTTCAAGGTAGTCCAATAGATATTTTAAAACAAGTGTTTTTGAGTAGGAATATAATTTCCAGACTTATTCTTGTAAATACGAGTATATATATTGTTATTCAACTTATTAGCACTGTTGTATGGCTTTTTAATGGTGGCAATAATGATATAGTTAGCCCCATTGGATATTGGTTGGCATTACCATCTGATCTTGGTTTACTAGCATTAAAACCTTGGACAGTATTTACATATATGTTTCTGCATGAAGGTTTTTTTCACCTTTTCTTTAATATGCTCTTACTTTATTTTGGTGGTTTGATTTTTCAGGAATTTCTTAGCAAGAGTAAATTATTCTGGACATATATTATTGGTGGACTAAGCGGTGCTCTGTTTTTCTTACTGGCATTTAACTTATTTCCTGTTTTTGAAGGTGTAAGAAGTGATGCCATTGCACTGGGGGCTTCTGCATCTGTTTTGGCAATAGTAATTGCTGTATCAACCTATGTACCTGATTATACCATTCATTTGTTTTTATTTGGAAAGGTAAAACTTAAATACCTTGCAATTGTTATGATACTCATTGATGTACTGAGTATCCAATCGGATAATGCAGGTGGGCACATTGCACATTTAGGAGGAGCACTATGGGGATTTATATATGCCTATTCTCTAAAAAAAGATAATGATCTCTATAAAGTATTATATGGTTTCAAATTTCCAAAGATAAAATGGAGCAGCAAAAACGACAGTAAATTCACCACCTCCAGACAGAAAAGTGGAAAACCACTAACTGATGATGAATACAATAAAAGGAGAGGTATCTCACAGGATGAAATAGACAGAATTCTTGATAAAATATCACAGTCTGGTTATTCAAGTCTTAGCAAGAAAGAAAAAGAATTACTATTCAAAACAAGTAATAAAAACTAAACTGAACAATTGAAATCACAGTATAAATATTCGTTAATAAAGTCATTATTGATGCTTGCGAATGTTCTCTTTGCTGTTTTGCTGGGATTCTCAATTTTAGCACCCTATACAACTGCTGACCTCTTTTCTGTATTTGCAATATCAGGCCTGTTTTATCCGGTATTGCTATTAATAAATATTGGCTTTATTATTCTCTGG